>Ga0137418_10000222_pt1 | contig 47130 bp, 31 predicted proteins | sample CZODoug3_1_2_16f_FD_122242 | JGI IMG/M metagenome (GOLD analysis project Ga0137418, IMG submission 122242) | Vadose zone soil fungal communities from Angelo Coast Range Reserve, California, USA - CZODoug3_1_2_16fungal (Hybrid Assembly) | ecosystem: Environmental > Terrestrial > Soil > Vadose...
CGCTGGCGCAGATGCTGAAGGTCGAGCCTGAGCTGCGGCATCTCGTGCTGACCTGCAATCGGCAAGGAAAATTGGCCAACAGCTTCCGGAACGATCCCCGGGTCGCGGTCATCACCCTGGATGACCGCACCAACGATCGCAGTCTGGTCATGACCAGCAGCTTCACCAATCTCGTGCTGGGAGCCCGCATTCTAGGCCTCCTGCACGATCCCAGCCAGTATCAAGCAATCTCTACGCTGCTAGCCCATGGCGCTACTACTCTGCTCGAAACCCGCTTCGACGCTCTGGCGCGCGTCGCCAAAGCGCCGTTCCGGCGCGTTCTGTTCCTGGGCAGCGGAGCACGCTTTGCCGCGGCCCGGGAAGCGGCGCTGAAAATGCTGGAAATGACCGCTGGCCGCGTGATGACCTCATGCGAAACCTATCTCGGCTTGCGCCACGGCCCCATGAGCGCGGTTCACGGCGATACGCTGATCGTTTGTTTCCTGTCCTCGGAGGCCAGATTGCGAGCCTATGAAGCCGATGTTCTCCAGGAATTGGCCCAGAAGCAGCTGGGCCTTTTCCGGGTGGTCGCCGGCGAGGGGATCCCGCAGGACCTGCTCGGCGACGAAGATATCGCCATTCCCTACGAGCACACCCAAGGGCTGAGAGACGACAGCCTTCCCATTCTCGACGTCATCGTCGGCCAGATTTTGGCGCTCTTCCGCTGTCTGGCGGAGGGGCTGCACCCGGACTCCCCATCGGCTGCAGGCGTCATCCAGCGCGTGGTTCAGAGCTTTCCTTTGCATTTGCCGAAGGCCTGAATAGGGTCCCTGCCGAGCTTACGTTTTATCTCGTATTCTTTCTTTATAGTATTTTTTACTTGCCTTTGTTTGTCATCTTGCGATAAAACGGCTAGGTTGATGTCCACCCGCTCGTCCAGGAGACTCCCTATGAACCCCGCGAAAGATCTCGCGAGTTTACTCGCGCTCGTGCTTTGTGTCGGATGCGCCCAGTTGTTGTTTGCCCAGGGCACAGACTTGGGCACGATCCGCGGCTCGGTGACTGACTCCACGGGAGCCGTGATTCTCAGCGCAAAAGTTGTTGTTCTCGACCTTTCGACCAACACCTCGCGCGGGACCACGACCAACTCCCACGGCGACTATGAGGTTTCCGGGCTTAGGTCGGGCAACTACAAGGTCTCCGTATCCGCCCCGAACATGGGCACGACGGACCTCACCGGCATCGTACTGAACGGCAGCGACGTCGTGAGCGCGAATGCCGTTCTCAAGGTTGCCGGCAAGTCGGAAGCGATGGAAGTGACTGCGGTTGTTCCAATCATTAACTCCGAAGATCAAACCATCAGCGACACCATCACCAGCCAGGCGGTGATCGACCTTCCGCGGGACAGTCGCGACATCTACTCGTTCCTCTATCTGAACCCCAACATCGCGCAATCGGGAACCGACGGATCTTTTAAGTTTTTGGGTGCGCAAAGCTACGGAGCCAACTTTTCTCTCGATGGCCAGCGTTCCAACGGCGGCATCTTCGGCGAGCCCACCAGCAGTCAACCTTCCTTGGAGGCGGTAGGAGACATCAACGTACTTTCCAACGATTTCAGCGCGGAATATGCCGGCATCGCCAACATTCGCGTGACCACGAAGCGGGGAGGGAACGGTTATCACGGGTCGCTCTTCTACAACAATAAGAACTCGGCTCTGGCGGCTTACACTCTGCAGGACAAGATTGGCAAGGAGAGCTTTACCCCGTCGCCGCTGGAGCCGAAGTATCCGAACCCGTACTTTAACCTCACCGATATTGGTGGTTCCGTTGGGGGGCCAATTCCGGGGCTGGCCAAGACCTGGTTCTTTGCCGCCTATGAGCGCAACTGGAACGTAGCGCCCGTGAACGTGCAGTCGACCAAGCTTCCACACCCGAGTCTGTATGCCGGCGACTTTTCCCTGATCGCAGACGATGCGGACAAACCGGATGTTCCTTCAGGAGTAGTGCTGACGCCAACGGAAATGGCAACGGACACGGTCGGAGGGCTCGGCCTGCAGTTCATTACCATTCCATCGCGGCTCCTAAACCCCACGGTGCAGAGTCTTATCGGTAAGTATTTCCCTCACGTAGGAACGTCTGCGCCCATTGATCCTGTAAAGGGCACGTTGAGCGACGGCGTTAACGGATTTCAAAGCCTCTTGCCGGGCAGATCGGTCCGGGACCTTGGCACTGTGCGCGTTGACCATGACTTCACCGAGCGAGACCACATTTACGCCGTCTACAACGCGGCAGCGCAGACCACCGCCACTACCGCCGTGCAGACGCCCTACGTCGGGCTCGGTTTAACTCAGAATGACGGCCGGAATAATACGCTCTCTCTTTCTTATAGTCGAGTCATCGGCGATCACCTCGTGAATGAGTTGCGGGGTGGGTTTAACCGGCAAAGACTGCGCCGCCACAGCAATACCACTCTCGAGAGTTTTCTTTCCGGTATTGGATTCGACGCGTCTGACATCACGGCGTATGGGGCGGTCGTAGGACCTACTGAACTGAAGACGTTTGGTCATCCAGCGATTACCTTCGGCGGAAATTTTGCGATCTTTCAAAATGGTGGCCGAAATACTGATCGGCCGCTCGATCAGAATCTGGCGACCTTTGGAGATACTCTGAGTTGGGTGATCGGCAAGCACAGCCTGAAAATGGGCGGCGATTTCGTTCGCAACGCCGCCGTTGATGGCTTCGCCGTCAATCGTGGAAATCCGCGAGGCGCCATCAGCTATGGCACAGGGAAGAACCTGGACCCGTTCACGAATTTCTTGTTGGGACTCCCGGCGACGACGGTCACTTATGTCAATCTCCCGCGACCGCCCATGGACGTATACAACTGGGAGCAAGGCTTTTTCTTTCAAGACGATTGGAAGGTAACGTCGCGCCTTACGGTGAATCTGGGGCTGCGCTATGAGCTCATCACACCCTTTGTTGAAAACAGAGATCTGATGGCGAACTTCGATCCGAATGCCAGCATTGTGAATCCTGCAACCGGTAAGCAAGGTCGATTCATCATCCCCTCTGACCGGACGCTGCAATATCTCGATCCCAAAATTGCGGGTCAGTTCGTGGTGGTAACCGCGGATAAGTCGGGCCTGGGAGTTGGCCGCGGGCTGGTGCGCGAGGACAAGAATAACCTGGCTCCAAGAGTTGGCGCGGCCTTTCGCCTCACTGACAAGTCGGTACTCCGGGGTGGCTATGGATTCTATTACCCGACTTCAGCGGCCCAGGGAATTCGCGACCCGATTGCGACCAATCCGTTCAACCAAGGGCTGACCAAGAGGACCAAAGCAACGCCGATTCAGCCATGGCCGGGATTCCAACATGGTTTCAGCCCGCTGACTGGCGGCAATGTCACCACTGATTTTTCGGCACTGCCCGCCATCAATGCCGTTCCGGTCGGGCTGCAGCAGCCTCGCCTCCAGCAGTACAACGCGACTTACGAACGTGAAATTGCGCGGGACACTTCCATTCGATTTTCGTACTTGGGCAGCGTCCTCAGCGGATTAATTGCGGGTAGGGATTTAAACGAGCTTGCTCCCAACACCACTCCATTCGGTACAACCAGAGCGTCAACGGATCCTAATGCTGACCCGAACGTGGGCGATGGAGTCGATCCCTGTGATCCGGAAAACAACGGCGACTGCCTGCCCTCGGCGGCGGATGTGGCCCGGCAGCCCTTCCCCGGTCTCGGAGATTTCCTGCTCACTTACGGCAACTTCGGCCACGGCCGCTCGAATGCCTTTCAGACACAGTTGGAGCATCGTTCCTCTCATGGCCTGATGCTGAACATTTCGTATACGTACCTGAGCCAAAAGTCTACCGGTCTGGATACTGGAAACTCGAGTCTCGGCGGCGTCGCCTACAACCCGTTTCAGCCGGAACAGGATTACGGCCAGGAATCGTTCGTGCCTCACAGCCGGTTCGTCGCCTATGGGATTTATTATCTGCCCGTAGGACAAGGAAAGCGCTTTGCTTCCTCGATGTCGGGTTGGGCCAATGCCATCCTGGGCGGCTGGCAGACAAGCTTTAACATGTTTGCCAAATCCGGTGCCGGTTATACGCCTTACTGGGTCTGTGATGATTGCGGTCCGATTTCGCTGGGCAATATTGGCGTGGGATCTGAGGATGCGGTCGGTGACTTCAACAATACGTCTTACCGCCCGCTCGTAACGGGAAACTACAAGCACCGTAGCGGCGATCAAATCTGGGATCCGAACGCTTTCGCCCTGCCTCCGGTCGGTGCCGATCTGTTTAACAATCCACAAGTAGCGAAACGAAACTTACTGATTGGTCCCGGCGTGTGGGGAGTAAATTTGGGCGTGCACAAAGAGTTTCGCTTGGGCGAACGCTTCCAGGCGAGCTTCGGGGCGGATATCAACAATGTGTTTAATCACCGGTTGTTTTCGCCCGATTCCGATTACGGCGGTGGCGGGGGTCCCTTTGCGCAATTGGGAGACTTCAGTCTGGCAGTCGACCCCGCAACTTTACAGCCCGTCATTGACCCCGCGAGCATAACCAAGAACGATCTTTTCGGCCGTTTGGTGAACACCTTCACGCAGGAAGGCGTCGACAGCAGGCGCACGATCCGCTTGCGATTGAGGGTCACCTTCTAGAGGAGGGAGGCTTCGGCTGGCTTCATGGTCGTGGCGCTTGATCGTACTGGTGAAGGAGATACGCCGCCGCAACTGTGTTCACAAAAGGAACAGATGAAAACCTTGGTCTTCCTTGCGGGTCTAATTCTTATCTGCGCCCCCGTCGCCTTGGCGCAAAGGTCCGGTGATTTCCATGTGATTGGGCCGGGCGGCGGCGGCGCCATGTTCAATCCCACCATCAGCCCGCACGACGTCAACACCGTTCTCATCTCCTGCGACATGACCGGCTCCTACATCACCCACGATGGTGGACGGACCTGGCGCATGTTCAACTTGCGTGGAGTCGTCAGTTTCTTCGCCTTCGATCCGCAGGATCCCAAAACCATGTATGCGCACGCCACGGGACTCTGGCGCAGCACGGACGGTGGAGAGAACTGGAATCTCGTCTATCCTCTGGTTGCGAGGGTACAGGGCGTGAAGATGAATTCTGATCACGCCGACGAAACCATTCTCGCCCAATCGGATCCGCTGGGCGTGATCCTAGCCATGGCCATCGACCCGGCCGACTCGCACGCTCTCTATGTCGCTGCCGGCCCGGCGCCATCTAGGCCCGCCGCTGGCCCTGCCCCCCGGCCGGAAGGAAAACTAGGCCTATTCGTTTCCCGCGACTCCGGACAGAGTTGGCAGCGGCAAGCAGATTTGCCGGGAGCAGCGCGGCGCATATGGGTGGATCCGCACTCGCCCCCGGACGCAAGAGTTCTGTATGCGGGTGGGATGAAGTCTCTGGCAGTTGTGAACGGCACGAGCGTTCGTGATTTGCCGTTCCCCGCCCCAGCAACCGACATCTCGATGGGGTTCGGAGCCGGGGCGCTGCCCGTCATATATATGACATCCGAGAAGGGCGTCTTCGTTTCTCAAGATGGAGGCGCCAATTGGCACCGGTCTCCGCTTCCGGGTAACGGGGGCAAAGTGCGCGCCATCGCGACCAGCTTGCATCATCCTGAAACCGCGTACGCTTCCTACAGTGGCCTCGCGCTCGACGGAAAGACCTGGCTGGGTGTGGCGAAGACCATAGACTCCGGAGCGGACTGGAAGCTGGTGTGGAAGGAATCTACTGGCGCCGCCGCGAATGTCAGCGATAACTGGATTACCGAGCGTTTCGGTCCGGGGTGGGGAGAAAATCCCTTGAACCTCACCGTCGCTGAGCAGGATCCGACTTTGAGTATCGGCACCGATCTAGGCAGAACCATGCGCACCACCGATGGGGGCGCAACCTGGGCTGGACTCTATTCGCGCAAGGTTGAGTCTGCGGGATGGACAACCGTCGGCCTCGATGTGACCACAACCTACGGCGTCCACTTCGATCCTTTCAATTCCAAACGGATGTTCATCACCTACACCGATATTGGCCTGTTCCGCAGCGAAGATGGGGGTGCCTCTTGGACCAGCTCCACAACTGGAGTTCCCCGCGAATGGATGAACACGACCTACTGGCTCGTGTTCGATCCCAAAGTGAAGGGGCGCGTGTGGAGCGTGAACAGCTATACCCATGATCTGCCACGCCCGAAGATGTGGCGGCATACGTCGGTCGAGACCTACAAAGGCGGCGTCACCCGTAGCGATGACGGCGGCAAGACCTGGGCCAAGTCGAATACCGGCATGGACCCAACCGCCGCTACCCACATCCTTCTCGATCCAACCAGCCCAGTAGATGCCCGAGTCCTGTATGTCACCGGGTTTGGCCGCGGGGTTTACAAAAGCACGGATGGCGGTCGTACCTGGAAGCTGAAAAACAATGGAATGACTCAAAAAAAGCCCTTCGCCTGGCGACTGGCGCGCAGCTCGAATGGAACACTGTACGTTGTGATCGCCCGCCGCTCCGAGGACGGAGGCATTGGGAACGACGGAGATGGCGCGCTTTACCGCTCCACCGATGGCGCGGAACACTGGCAGCGCGTAGCGCTCCCCGATGGCGTAAACGGGCCGAACGGGCTGGCCATCGACCCTGATTCTCCGGACCGCCTCTACCTCGCCGCCTGGGCGAAAGCCACAGGGCAGCACGGCGACGGCGGAGGGATCTATCTTTCCGAGGACACAGGGAAGACTTGGCAAGTTGCCTTTGACAAAGACCGTCATATCTATGACGTAACCATCGATCCGGCCGATGCCAACGCGCTGTACGCCACCGGCTTTGAATCTTCAGCCTGGAGATCCACGGACCGTGGCCGCCATTGGTCGCGCATCGCCGGCTTTAACTTCAAGATGGCGCACCGGGTGATTCCAGATCCGTTCGATCGCAATCAAATCTACATCACGACTTTCGGTGGCAGCGTCTGGCACGGTTTCATCAACGGAAAAGAACAGCCCTTGGACATTGCTACGCCAGCCCTGGAGCCGGGGCAATCATTGGAGCAGGGGCAATAAAAGGTGTTCAGGAGCGAAGGTTGATGAATCGCCGTCAGTGGTTGTACGGAGCGGGGTTGATGGCGGGGGCAGGGCGCCTTGGCGTTGCTGCTCCGCCGGCGCAAATAGAAGAAAACGCGAGCCAGCCCCAGCCTCTCGATCTTTCGCAGTTCGAGCCCAAGAGCATGCTTCAGGTGCACGAGTCGCACATCGAGCGCTCCAAGTTTCCGTTGATCGACTTCCACACGCACATTTCCGGCTCCGCGAAATCCGAGCGCGGCGTGGAACTCTCTGCCGACCGGCAATACTTGGGTACGCCAGAGGAATTGCTGGCGGTGATGGACCGCAAAAATATTCGCGCCATGGTCAACCTCACCGGCGGATACGAGCACGGCCTTGCCGAGGCAGTGGCCAAGTATGACCGCATCCATCCCGGACGCTTCTACACCTTCGCGGAGCCTAGCTATTCGCGATGCAAAGAGCCGGATTATCCCCGCGTGCAGGCGCAAGCAATCGAGCAGGCACATCGCGATGGCGCCCGAGGGTTGAAGATCCTCAAGACACTGGGTCTCTATCTTCGTGAAAACGTCACCTCGGGGACACTCATTAAAATTGACGATCCCAGGTTCGATCCCATGTGGGATGCCTGCGGACGACTCAACCTGCCGGTTGCGATTCACGTATCCGATCCACTGGCATTCTTTACCCCTACCGACCGCTTCAACGAACGTTACGAGGAACTGAACCATCATCCCGACTGGTCCTTCTACGGCGGCGATTTTCCCAGCAATGCCGAACTACTCGAAGCACGGAACCGGGTCATGGCGCGGCACTCCAAGACTTCCTTCGTAGTCCTGCACGCGGGGAACTGCGCCGAGGATTTGCAGAACGTTTCGAAAACTCTCGATCGCTTCCCGAACATGCATATCGATATTGCGGCGCGCATCGGGGAGCTGGGGCGTCAGCCCAGGACTACGCGCAAGTTTTTCGATAAGTACCAGGACCGGATCCTGTTCGCGACGGACGCAACGCCCCATGGCGACGAATACCCGCAGCAGGTGTTCAACGACAAGCTGTATGAGATCTACTTCCGATTTCTCGAGACGGAAGACGAGTATTTTGACTATGCCCCGGCGAAAATACCGCCGCAGGGTCGCTGGCGAATCTACGGAATCAATCTACCGGAGGCGATCTTAAGCAAGGTCTACTACGAGAATGCCGCAAGGGTGTTGCGGATCTGAATGCGGACTCACCTCCATCTCCTGGCCCTGCTGACGCTGGCAACTGTGGCGCCGGCGCAAGTGCGTGTATGGCAGGGAACCCTCCGGTTACCAACCTACGAAGAGGGGATGCCCGATCCCAACCCTCCTTTCGACCAGTACACCAGCAATCGCTTCAACTATCCATATACCTTGCGCGACAACCTAACCAACCACCGTATCGATCACAACTGGCGCGCGATTTACCTGGAAAACGAGTACCTGAAATGCTCCGTACTGCCCGATATTGGGGGCCATCTCTACACTTGCATCGACAAGATCTCGGGCCAATCGATGTTCTACGCCAACCCTTCCATCAAGAAGGCAAACATCGGCTACCGCGGTGCGTGGGCGGCTTTCGGCGTTGAGTTCAATTTCCCCGTCTCCCACAACTGGGCCAGCATGTCGCCCGTCAGTTTCGCATTTCACGCAAACACGGACGGCAGCGCCTCGGCAATTGTGGGCAGCGTAGACCGCGTCTATGGGATGGAATGGACCGTCGAGTTAGTGCTCCGCCCCAAGTCCACGCTGCTCGAAGAACGCGTGAGCTTGAGCAACCGGAGCGATTTCCGTCACAGATTCTATTGGTGGAACAACGCCGGGGCAGCCGTCTCGGACGATTCCCGCATCATCTATCCCATGCGTTACGCCGCGAGCCATGGTTTCACTGAAGTACAGCGGTGGCCTGTGGACCCTGACGGCGTCGACCTGAGCGTGATCCGTAATCACATCCATGGTGCTGTTTCTCTTTTCGCACACGGAAGTCGCGAGGACTTCATGGGTGTTTGGCATCCCGCCACCCGAACTGGCACCATGCACTTTGCCGAATACGAGCAGGTTCCCGCTAAGAAAATTTGGTCCTGGGGTGTGGACGCCGAAGGCTTGGACTGGCGCAAAGCCCTGTCGGATGACAACAGTGGCTACGTCGAAATCCAGGGCGGCCTGTTTCGCAATCAGGAAACCTACGCTTTTCTCGATCCCAGGCAAACCATCCATTTTTCCGAATACTGGATGCCGGTGCGGGAAATCGGCGGTATCTCTCGCGCCAATCTCGCGGGAGTGCTGGGACTCGCCCGCCAGGCCAACACCCTGGTTGCGGGTTTCAACGCGAACCAGGCCATATCCGGCGCCAGGATTTCAATTCTGACCGGAAAGAAAAGCCTGTTCAGCCAGACGGCTGATCTAACACCAGAACATGCCTGGATTCACGAGCTTCCCCTGACCGATTCAGAGGCAAAATACACGTTCGAGATCCGCGACGCGGCCGGCACGACGTTGATCCGCCAGACAGAAGGCGAGTACAACTGGGCTCCCGAATCCGAAATCCACGTCGGTCCTCAGCCTTCCTATCACATACCGGATCCGGATCAGAGAAGCTACGACGACTGGATGCAGCTCGGGAAGGATGAGGAACTCAACGGACGAGCCCTCCGCGCGCTCAATACCTACCAGGAAGCGTTGCGCAGATTTCCTGGCAGCTTCGCCGCCTCGAAATCAGCCGGCCGTCTGGCGGCAAGCCTGTTGCGATTTGAGGAAGCGAAACCTTTTCTCGAACTGCCCCATTCCCGCGACACTTCCGATCCGGAAATCTCGTACTACCTCGGCACCACTTACGAAGCCTTGGGCGAAAACCGAAATGCGCAGACCGCGTACGAGGAAGGGCAACGACTTGGCTCCCTCGGCGCCGCTGCATGCCTGCGGCTGGGAGAATTGCTGGCGCGGGAAGGAAGGCTGGATGAGTCGGAGCGCCATTTGCAGCAAGCGCTTCGCGCGGCTCCGGAGGACGCGCGGGCCCTAGAAGACTTGGTGGCCATTCAGAACGCGAACGGTAAGGCAGAAGAAGGCAAGCGCCTGGCCCAGCAGGGCATCCGCCGGTTTCCCCTCAGTTACTTTCTTGAGGAAGAACTCGCGACTCCAGATCTGGCACAGCTCGCGAATGATTCCATTCGCGTGCTGAACCTCGCGGCCCAGTACATGCGCCTCGGACTCTATCAGCGAGCCCTGGACGTGCTTTCCAGAGATTATCCGCGGGCGCAACCCGACCAAAGCGAGCCCGGGATCCTGCCCCCCAGCCAATACCCGATCCTTGCATATTTCCGCGGCTATTGCCGGCAGAAGCTCGGACAGTCCCCCGCTGCCGATTATGCCGCCGCATCCAAGCTGCCGACGTCGTACGTTTTCCCCAGCACCGCTGAGGAGCTTACAGTCCTCACCTCCGCACTGCAGGCCAACCCCAACGACGCCTCAGCGCACTATCTCCTGGGCACGCTCTATTTTTCCCGCGGGCTGACGGACTCTGCGCTGACCGAATGGGCGCAGGCTGGCAAGCTGAATCCTGCCATTCCGGTTTTGGATGCAAGTGTGGGGTTAGCGCTCTTGCACGAAAAGAACGATTTCGAAGGCGCGCTTTCTGCTTTTCGCCACGGCCTCAGCAGCGATCCCTCGAACATTATGACGTATGTGGGCACGGACCAGGCACTCAGCCTTCTGGGTAAAACCGCAGGTGAGCGGGTTCAGGCCATGGAACGGTATCCGAATCTGGCCGATGCGCCGCCCGGATTGATCTTCGAGCTCATTCTTAATCTGTCGGAAGCCGGAGAGTACGAGCGTGCCAACGGCTTGTTCCGGAAACGTTTCTTTCCGCGCGAAGAGGGCGGAACGAACGTGCGCCAAGTATGGGTTGAGGTCCAGCTGCAAAAGGCGCTCGCCCTGGCCAAGGCAGGAAACTGCGCAGATGCCCTCAGAGAGGCCGGGCACCTTGGCGCTCCGGTGCCTGAAATTTCCTTCACGCACGACGGCCTCGAGCCCATTCTCAAGTCTGCGCGAACCAACGATCTCCTCGGCGCCGCGTATGCCAGCTGCGGAAAGTCTGAAGAAGCCATATCGAAGTTTCAGCTGGCTGCTTCGGCATCCGCTCCGGATCAGGTTCGCTGGGCGTGGCTGGCCGCTCAGAAACTGCCCGGATTTGACGAACGGCAATGGCAAGAACGCCTGCGCTCCGCTCTCTTGCAGGCAGAGAGTCGCAGCGAAACCAGCGCCTACCCGAGTTGGTGGGACTACACAGCGGGAGCGCTTCAGTTGGCGCTCGGAAACAGGCAACAGGCAGAGCAGAGTTTTCGGAAGGCTCTGCTGCTCCCCGATCGCATGCTGGCGTACCACTTTACGCGCCTGGCCCGCTCTGCGGCGGCGCCATAATGAAAAGCCCGGCACTGGAACAACCTACGAAGAAATGAAGATGGGAAATAAAAAGGAAGTTGCCCTTGCAAATTAAGATTCTTGCCGACAAGGTATTGATGGGGAACGCAGCCGCCGAGCATGCTGCGCGATCGCTCCGGCAGGTCCTCGCCGCGAAGGGAGAAGCCCGTATCATTGCAGCCACGGGGGCTTCTCAGTTTGAGTTCCTCGAAGCGTTAACCAGTGCGCCCGGCATCGACTGGAGCCGCGTCGAGGTTTTTCACCTCGACGAGTATGTCGGCTTATCCATCTCCCACCCGGCAAGCTTTCGCAAGTATCTCCTTGAACGTTTGATCCAGAAAGCCGGGATCACCAAGTACCATCTCCTCGATGGCGACGCCGACCCTCAGACAGTCGTGAGAAAGGTTGGAGGTCAGCTGAAGGCGAAACCCGTGGATCTCGCCTTTGCTGGAATTGGCGAGAATGGACACCTCGCATTCAACGACCCGCCAGCCGATTTCCAGATCGACGAACCCTATCTTGTCGTTGAACTCGACGAGGCTTGCCGCCAGCAGCAAGTGAATGAGGGATGGTTCTCGAAGCTAGCCGACGTGCCAGCAAAAGCCATCTCCATGTCGGTGCGCCAGATTCTGCGCGCCACCGAGATCATCGTGGTTGCACCAGATACCCGAAAGTCCCAAGCCGTGAAGGCGTGCCTGGAGGGAGAGATTAGCCCCATGGCACCGGCTTCTATCCTTCGCAATCATCCCAATGTCACGATTTATCTCGACACGGATTCAGCTTGCCTCTTGAATGGTGGAATGGCGTCCAAACTGTAGGTCGGCCACCCATGCCAGCCTCCGTCCAACCTGTTTTGCTGCAAGCGCGTCCCATCCGCAATCTGCGTTGGTGGATTGGCGGCCTGCTGTTTGCTTCTACGGTTATCAACTATATTGACCGCCAAACCCTGTCGCTGCTTTCTCCCTATCTCAAACAGACCTATCATTGGTCGAATACCGACTATGCCGATCTTTTGATCGGATTCCGCGTCGCGTACTCAGTGGGCCAGACGGTCTGCGGGAGGCTGATGGATCGCATGGGCACCCGCCGCGGGCTGACGTTGTCCGTCCTTTGGTATTCGATCGCCTCCATGGCGACGAGTCTGGCGACTGGCTTCTACAGTTTCGCGACATTCCGTTTCCTGCTCGGCGCCGGCGAGTCCGCCAACTGGCCGGGTGCTACGAAAGCGGTTTCGGAATGGTTTCCGAAACGTGAACGAGCCCTGGCGACTGCTTTGTTCGACAGCGGTTCTTCAATCGGGGGCGCCCTCGCGCCCTTCTTGATCCTGCCCATCTACCTGCACTGGGGCTGGCGTCCGGTATTCGTGCTTCCAGGATTGCTTGGTTTTTTGTGGCTGATGGTTTGGCGGCGCCTGTACTACGTGCCTCGAGACCATCCTCGCCTGGGTGAAAAAGAGCGCGACATGATCCTCGTGGACAGCTCTGCTCATGACAATGCCGGCGAGGAGCGCCGTCTCCGCTGGTCGGACCTGCTGAAGCTGCCGCAGACTTGGGGGACAATTATTGCCAGGACTTTCACCGATCCGGTGTGGTTTTTTATCACGGATTGGTTCCCCATCTATCTGGTGGCGAAGGGAATTTCATTGCAGAATGGGCTGATCGCAATCTGGATTCCTTTTATCGCCGCGGACCTCGGCAACTTCTTCGGAGGAGTGTCGTCCGGGTATCTGATCAGGCATGGCTGGTCACTGGGGGCTGCCCGCAAAGCCTTGGTGGTGTTCGGCGGGATCGGCGTGACCTTGTTAATTCCCACCATCTTCACGGTCAATCTCGGCCTCATCACTTTGCTCTTTGCGATCGCCACATTTTGTTATGCAGCCTTCTCGACCATTGCCAACGTCCTTCCATCCGACTTGTTCAACAGCAGTTCCGTGGCGTCGGTCAGCGGAATGGGCGGCACAGGATCGGGTCTGGGGACGATCCTCGCTTTCAAGTTAATCGGGTACTTTTCCGATGCCAACCGGTCGCTGGCCACGCACTCGTTCGATACCATCATCATCACGGCCGGACTGGTGCCGTTCGTGGGAATGATTCTGGTCCTGCTGCTGGTTCGCAATACCCGGGCAACAGAGATGGGATGGGTGCGTCCCATGTAATTCGCCGCATTTCGAAGGACGGAGAAGTCCGCGGCTAGGTGACAGCCATGGGACCGCCTAGTGCATGTAGGCTCCGCCCGGCATCAAATATTCGATGGGCCACAGTTCACGGCGCTGGAGTACAAGATCAGACCATCGAATGACTGCGGAGTCCGGTTGCGGAAGGTACTGGATCGAGGGCAGCGTTTCCGCGATAGCACGCGCCAAAGTGGCTCCGTCACCCCCGCTGGTCACAGAAAATTCGCCCGCGTGCAGTTGCTCCTCGGAAAACCGGACTGCGATCTCGGCGTCCTCGATCATCTGTAAAAAATAGGGTCTGCCGGTCAACAGCGAGTTATAAACGTAGTCCGCAAGCACGCTGGACAAGGGGTTCACGTAGGCGTGGTCGTAATCGAGCTGCGCCAGCGACGGATCATCTTCCGACACTGCCTTATAGGCCATGCGCGTCTCCCCCAGTCCCCGAAAATCGAACGTAACAATCTCGAACCCCGCGTCGAGTTGCTTGACAATCTGAGGCCAATCGCCGGCACCCGCTTTGCCGTCTTTACTGAACCACAGCAGCCAGCGCCGATTTTCCTGCTGCGCACGATGGATGTGCAGAACCGGCATGACCAGGTTGCCACTGTAGTGGAGACCGTATCGATCAATCGTGACGCCTTCGAATTCCGAGGCGCCAAGATGATCCCACGCAATCTGCTTTTCCGCTGGTGCCACCCCAGCGTATTTCACTGTGCTCCACCTGGACACACCGGGATAGCCCTTTCCATAGTAGAGCAGCCGAACAGACTTGGCTGGCTGAGCTTTGTGCTCGACGTAATAGTCCCGAATCTCATCCAGGACTGGCTTGGCGTCCTCAAAATCCAGCATGACCTGGCCCGTGCGTGTGCACTGCAAGGCCGCTTCGTCCAACTCCTTCACGGGTGCCAACGAATGTCTGGCGGGAAGCTGATTGAAGTGGTCCAGGAATTCCAACGCCGCTTCCTGATTTTCATCGGAGTACTGATGGCTGTGATAGCCCTCCGTCATAACGATACGATCAGCATGACCGAAGCGCCGATAGAGTTTCGCCACCTCGTCGAACGTCTTGTGCGTACCCTCAATGGGGAAGAAATCGAGAACAGCTGCAGCCACCAGGACAGGTCGCGGGTACATCAGCAGTAACAGCCCAGGGTGGTCAACGCCTTCCGCAATCATGCCGTACAAATCCTGCTCGGGATCGCTATCCGGATCCTTGAAAATGCGGTTATAAATCCGCATCGGCAATGCTGTCAGGTAGCAGGAAGGTACCGCCACCTTAATGCGGGGTTCAAGAGCCGCAATGTGGATCGCCTGAAATCCTCCGCCACTACTGCCCGTAATGTTGATGCGCGCGGGATCGACTTCCGCACGCGTGAGCAAGTAGTCGAACGCTCGCAAGCCGTCCCAGATTTCCCAACGCGCCAGGTTGGTGCCCGCCAGATACGCCAGATTTCCCAGCACGGCGTGTTCCGCGCAGATTCGGTTATAGCGGCTCTTGCCTGCTTTGGCCTCCCAGAACTGGCTGCGCTCTCCCTGCCCGACCGGATCCCAGCTCATGACCACATAGCCCCGCTCGACGAGCCTCTGGCACAACGCCTGATAGTAATCTTTGCCGTTGGCTGCGTGCCCTGCCGGAACAAGAACAGCGGGATGCTTGTTCCCGCTGCCGGGTTGATGGTCGTCAGGAACATACAAAAGCGCAGTCACGTAAACGCCCGGCAGACTCTCGAAGATCACCTTCTCGATGTGAAACCCATGCATCGGAATGTTGCCTGTGATGCGAGGGTGCAGGGGTGTCCTTCGACCAGGCAATCCGCCCAGCATGGTCAAAACCTTCCGACGCAGATCGCTCTGCACACGCAGCAAGTCTTGTTCAGAGCGTATCGCGGCCCAAGCGCTTTGCCGTTCCTCATTCTGGCGCCACGCCAACTCCGTTTGATAGCGCAGATAGGGAGTGATGCGCGGGCCGCTGGGCTGAGCTGGCAATACCAGGAATGCTTCCGCAGGAGGTGCGGACGCACCCCTTGCCTCGAATTCACTTGCCACAAGGACAGCGAGAGTGAAGAGAATCCATCTCATGCTGGATCCGCGCGACGCCAGAAAAATGGCCGCGCCAACAACAGGTTCTTCGCGATCTCCAAAACAAGTCGCGGGCGTCCGCATCAGCAATTCCCCTCCCCACGGTGTTCCGTCCAGAAGTTTCTCATTCAGCGCAGTGCGAAATAAGCCCGGCAAGATGGCGTTCGCGCAAACCTCACGACGATCCCATTCACAGCGCGTTAGCTTGCAGGGAAACCGACGTGAGCAGGGCAGGATTCGCGGAAGCCTGGCGCACACTCTCCCGGCGAATCAGTTCGGTCGGCATCACGAGCTGCTGCGGAGGAATATCGGGTTCATGAATTCGCCGCAAGGTAAATTCCGCGAGATGCTCGCCCAGTTCCTTCGGAAATTCACGCACCGTGGTCAGGCCCGGATGCAGGACCTCACCGATCGTATCATTGAATCCTGCAACACTGATGTCATCGGGAATTCGAATCCCGGATTCCTGCAATGCCTGGTATACACCCGACGCCGCCTGGTCGGTACCGACAAACAGCGCCGTCGGTCTCTCGCCGCTGGCCAGCAAAGACTTCACCGCAAGATATCCGAGTTCGCGATCCTCAGAACTAATTTCGCTGAAGCGCGGTTCCAAGTCCGCTTCCTTCATCGCCTGCCGATACCCAGCCGCGCAACGGGCAAACCACGGAAGCCGCTGATTCCCGATGTACCAGATGTTGCGATGACCTTGTGCGACAAGATATCGGGTAATCTCAGTTGAGCCCCGCACATCGTCTGTAAACACGCAGTCATACTGTTCCGGGCGCCACTCGCCTACGATATTATTTCCGACTACGGAAAACGGAACCCGCTTCTCGCCAAGCGCCGAGAGAATGCTCACCGAGTGCGTGCCGCTCAGAATGACTCCGGCCGGTCGATTGGATCGCGTCAGAGCCTCAGGCAGACGGATGCTTCCCAGAGGAGCGTTGAGGTCGCTGCGAAAAGAGATGAATTGCAAGTCCCAGTCATGCCTCGCACAATATCCTTCAGCGCCCAGCAAGACTTTCGACTGGAATTCATTCACCGTGTCGCGGTTTCCCAGCACAAACGTGATCGTGCGATTCTTTCTTCCGCCCGCCAAATCAACGCCCAGCTTCCGAGCCGCCGCAAGAACCGATGCCTGAACTGACGGAGCCACCTGCGGACTTCCCGTAGCCACGCGGGAAACGGCATCGACACTCACCTTCGCGAGACGTGCGACGTCGGCCAAGCGCTGCGTGTCGCGCAAGTCTGGCGGCGAGTTCGGATTCGCGTCGAGCTTGCGGACCGCGCCCCCATGGGACCGTACCGCCATGGCTTCGGAGCACAGCGCATCCAAATCCCCTCGCGCTGTGACTGCCGAGACCGCAAACCGTTCCACCAGCTCGCGCACCGTAACCTGTCCCTTTTGCTCGATCAGATCCAGGATTTTGCGTCGCCGCTGCTCTGCCAATAGGCGCGAGTCCTTCATAATGGGCGCAAACCTTTCCGGCACAGGGGTGAGCGGCGCGAACCCAATCTTTCTTCCTCTCTCGACACCCCATCCCCCGCAAAAAGAAGAAAGAGAAGGAAAACAGATCGCAACGCCAAATTGTCGCGAAACCGCTGAAAATGCTGCTTGGCAGCCTTGTAATTCATAGTACCAAAGAGCGTTACTGTGGTAAACTCAGTTGCTTTCGTATGCCTGCGTTTACTTACGATCCAGACCGGACCACGGCGGTCCCGGATTTTGAAGAGACCCGCAAATGAGGCGGCGCGACTTTGTCGCGGGCCTGGCGGCGTCCGCCTTGCTGACCCCACTGCCGGCGCATCCGCAAGTCCCCGCTCAACGACCGCGTCTGCTGATTTCCAGCACGGATCCGTTCACCGGCATCGATCTGCTCCAAGCCCGATACGCGCGCGGCATGCGCCCTTCCGAAGACATGGAAGGATGGGCCCTTTCCTGGCGTTTGACAGGAAAGGACACTTTCGCCGAGCGAGCATTGGCCGTCATGCAAAACGGCCACATCGCAACGGGTGGGAAGCCCTCCCACTCTTGGCTGGACTACGCCCGCTGGTCACTGGCGTTCGACTGGCTTCTCGGATACCCAGGATTGGATCGAGCATTGCAGGACCGTATCGCCCACGAACTCACAGAAGGCGCGTCGGCAATGCTGGCGAGCCCCGACTTTGCTGATCCCGGTCAGCTTTCTTATCACAATTACGATGTGCGCTACCTGTCTCTGCCCTCCTTCGCCGCCGCTGCACTCGATGGTCACTCAGCCTGCGACGAGCGTTGCCAGGCATGGCGCCCCAAGTTGGCGAAGGGCTTCGCCAACGTTCTCGAGACTACGGAGCTGGTCAGTCCTGACGGCAGCTACCACGAATCTCTGGATTACATGCGCATCACGTGGGCATGCCTCGTGCTGCTGGCTGAATTGCGGCGCACCACGGAGGGCATAGATCCCGCACACCACTACTCGGTCTTCCGCAACATCGGAAATACCTACTTGTACAAGCTCCTTCCGGATGGCACCCCCTCGCGCGAAGGCGATAACGAATATCCTGTTCTCGATGGCCGCGACACGGCTCTGCTCGGCTATGCCGTCAATCGCTTCAAGGATCCCTACAGCGCCTGGCTCCTACGCAAAAGCGGTTTTTTCTCCAAGCAATGGGTCATCCCTGTGCTCGAATTCCTCTGGGATGACCCCGAAGTGACTCCGCGAGATCCATCTCTGGCGGACGAACTCGAGTTGCCTCGGCAACGTTACTTCTCCGGGGTAGGGCATCTTGTCATACGCGATGGCTGGAAGCCCGACTCAACCTGGATTGAATTCGATTGCGGCCCTTATCTCGCCAAGCACCAGCACCTCGATCAAAACCAATTGGTTCTCTACCACGGCGGCTACCTGGCGATCGACAGCGGCGCCGACTACACCGACACCGAGAGCCCGCACTACCTGAATTATTACCGCCGCACCGTCGCTCACAATTCTGTTCTGGTTTACGATCCGGCGGAAAAGTTCTTTTGGTCGAGCAATTTATTGCCCGCCGCCAACGACGGTGGCCAGCGTATGGACTCGTCGCGCTATTGGAACACCGTCCGCAACCTCGAGGACTTTCGCAACACGCGCGATCTCTGGGACCTTGGTTCCATGCGCGTTGTGGACTTCGTGCCCGGGCAATATCACTACGCCCTGGGCGATGCCAGCAACGCCTATTCGCGGGAGAAGCTGAAGACCTTCACCCGCGAAATTGTGTACGTGCCCGCCCAAGACTTGCTTTTCGTTTTTGACCGGGTGGTCAGTACGCACCCGTCCTTCAAAAAGGCCTGGCTCCTCCATGGCGTCAATCCGCCGAGCGTGGACCAGGACCGAGGTCAGGAAAAATCAAAAGACTTCCGGCAAGCCTCCACCTTCCGCTTCCGCGACGGATCCGGAGAAGTGCTGGTGCATTCTCTTCTGCCGCGCGAGCGTAGGATCACACGCCGCGGCGGCCCCGGTGCGGATTTCTATGCACCCGGCGATGACCATGGCGGCATATGGGGAAGCGGCGAGAACTGGCCGCTCGAACCGCCCGAAGGCGCGCCCTTACCGGAAGATTCCAAAGCCCGCCACATGTGGAAGACTTTCTGGGGGGAAGACTTTGACCGCATCCTCAGCTCCAACCGCAAGAACGTGGTGCCAGGCGCGTGGCGGATCGAAGTATCCCCTTCCGTTCCAGCCGAGGAAGACCTGTTTCTTCATGTTCTTGAGATCGGAGACCTCGGAAAAACCGGGAACAGGCGGACAGAACTCGTGGCAGGCGACAATTTCGTCGGCGCCGCTTCCGAGGGTGGCCCTTTTGTGCTGTTCGGCACCTCAGGTTCCCGTGCGAGCGCCGGCGAAGTGTCCCTGCCCGACCTGACCTGCGGTTCACTGCTCGTAACCAGCCTTGAACCCGACGCAATTTACGAGTTGAGTTTCAGCGGCCCCAATGTTTCCTCGTCACCCACGCCCGTTCGGCCCGGTATTTTGGCGGATCGGGCGCGTCTGCGGGCCAATAGCAAAGGCGTGCTGCGCGTCGAGAAGCCCCGTCTCGGGAACCTGCGGCTGCGCGTTGCCCGAATCTGAAACATCGTGGGGCAGGTTGCGCGTGAGTGCTGCCGGTCATTCGCTCGTGTAATTAATTTCCATCCGACGAACCTGCAAGCTGGAAACGTATAAGACTAGCAGTGCCACGGTGACAACGCCCAGGATGGCAACCGGGGACGACACGGGATCGGAATTGGAGACGAGAAGGGCCAACAGCGCTGGGGTTCCCGGGGGCGTCGGAATATCGACCGGGCACAGTGCTTTGAGGTAGTAAATCACGCTGAACTTCTGTAGCAGAGTCGGCAAGAACGGATTTACGGCTTCCCAGATCAAGATTCCCGCCGCCGGAAGAATGGGATTTCTGAACAGCATCCCGGCCGCTAAGAAGAAAGCGCCGTAACCGACACAGGCCAGGATGGTAACGCCGAGGTACGCGGCGGCGGCGCCGAGACCATGATTGTGGTAGAGATAGAGATCGCGAACGTTCGGACTGTAGTTTGCCGTGAAGACGACGATTTGGAGCAACTCGCTGGTGACAAAGATGACGCAGGTGGCGAGGAGTCCGGCGACGAATTTTCCCACCATGAGGACCTCTCGGCGGATCGGCGCCAGAAAGTAAAAGTGAAGGCTCTTGTCCAGGATTTCGCCACGGAACAAGTTCATGAAGATTCCCAGGCAGCCGAAGAAGATGGCGAGGCGCAGGTAGAAGAACTGGAAAACACCGGCGAAGACGATGGTGTCCTCGCCTAGATTCTCGCCTCCTCGAAGATTCACATTGGTCACCTTGTCGCCCGCCAAATCAACCCACAGATCGACCCTTCCATCCGAGTAGCGATAGCTTTCGTGAGGGATGTTGACGAACGAATCGTTGCCGGATTGGACCTGGTCATTCCAATGAAAACGCTGCGGCGGTTTGCCCAGTCGCGCAACCACGTCTTGACCGGTCATGCCAGGTTGAACCGACAGCAGGTCCTCGGAGCTCAAAAGCCTTTCACTCTGACTCGCGAGGCGCTGCAGCTTTGCGTGCTGGCGCGAGATCTGGAAGTTATGTCCGAGGAAGAGCAGCAAGGGCAACAGCGCCAGGATGTAGATCCAGAGGCCACGCCGGGCGAAGAAGGTCTTCTTCATTTCCAGGCGCACCACAGCACGGACCTGCGCCCACCACAGCCGTATCATCGAACCACCTCTTCGTTGCCGATCAAGTACTCGTAGACAGAGTTGACGTCGTCGTCGGCCGGAGCGACGGATTCGATCTCGATCCCGTTCATGGCCATATGATTCAGCATGAGATAGAAGCGGTCGGGATCGCGGGTTTTGACCAACAAGCCGCGCTCGTCGTTGTGAATGCGGACTTCGATGGTTTGCTCATTCTCCAAGAGCTTGGAGGCGAACTCGCGCGGCCGCGTGCAGCGGATGAGAATCTGGGCCGGGTGTTCCTGGATTTCGTTGCGGACGCTGTGAATTTGCCCCTCGGCCACCACATATCCGTTGCTGAGCAAGATGACCTGGTCGGAGATGGCATCCACTTCGTGAAGGATGTGGCTGGAGATGATGACGTAGCGGCCTTCCGCTGCCACCGCTCGAAACAGTGCGATCATTTCGGCGCGCGCCAGCGGATCGAGACCGTTCAGCGGCTCGTCGAGTACGAGGACTCGCGGGTTGCGGCACAAAGCTTGGGCGAGGCGGATGCGCTGGCGCATCCCTTTGCTGTAGCTTGCGACACTGCGCGGCGCTGCTTCGACGAGGTTGACACGTTCGATGGCACGCCAGGCGAGCTGGTCAGCAGTTCTGGAATCGTTGCCCGCCAGGCGAAGGTAGGAAGAGACAAATTGGAATCCGGTCAGACCCTTGGGGAATGAATCAAACTGCGTGCTGTATCCGAGGATTGCGAAAAGCTTTTCTGGCTCGTCGGGCTTGTGCTCCAACACCTGCACCCGCCCGCGCGTGGGATGCACCAGGCCCGTCATCAGGTTCATCAAGGTCGTCTTGCCGGAGCCGTTGGGGCCAACCAGGCTGGTGACGCCCTGAGGGATCGAGAGGTTGACGCGATTCACGCCCAGGATTTCGCCATAAAACTTCGAGACGTCCTGAAAGACAATTTTGTCGTTGATCGTAGCGCTCACCGGATTGCTCACCGGACTACCTCGTAGGCTCGTACTTTGCGAACGAGCAGAACGAGACAGATGGCGCAGAAACCGAGCAAGGCAACGCAGGCTTCTGTTGACGAGATAACTTGCTCGTCGGCAATTCGAAAGAGTCCTTTCCAAACCGTCGACATTAAGTACACGACGTCGACGAAATGTCCTTGCTGCGTGCGCATGACCGCATTGACAGCCTGCGCAAATCCGGCACCGAAGAACAACACCGCGAGCAGTAAGGCGCCGGCGACGATTCTCCACTTCACCCAGGCGGACAATGCCATCGCGAGCAAGGACAGAATTGCTATCCAGATCCAGCAGGAAAGGACGAGGCTGCCTGCGATCCAAAGGTGGTCCCAAGTCCACTGCGTGCCAGCGAGGCTGGCCTGCACCGCAAACAAGATCAAGCCGGGGATCCAGGTAATCTGCGACAAGAGAATGGCGAGGACCGAAGTCTTGCCGAGAACGTACTCAGCCCGGGAGAACGGGCGGCAGAAATACAAAGGTAACGCGCCATTGGCGATGTCCGGCGAAATGAGTCCAGGTCCGGTGAAAGCGGTGAGCACAAAGGCGAGCACGCCCTGAACGTTTACGAAATAAAAGAAGAACTTGTTGTCAATCGTAACGAGCTGGCCTCCAGCGGCGCCCAGCTTCTCGAGAAAACTCAGGTTGTGAACCAGATAGATGCTGAGCAAGCAAAGCAAAGGAAAGAAAAAGCAGAGTACGAAAAGCCCGGTCTGGAGCTTGGAGCGAAACAGATTGCTGCGGGAATAGCGAAACAGCACGCGCCAGCGCGACCACGCCGGAGTCAGCGCGCCAGAGTAGGAAGTGTAGGTACGCCTATAGACAGCCATGGTCGCACCTCGGACGATCGCGCCTCGGACGATTGTGCCTCGGACGATTGTGCCTCGCACGATCGCGCCTCAGCCGCTCCTGTTTCGGGGCCTGCATCTCAAATCTCCATTGCTTTCAGGAAAATATCCTCGAGCGAATCACGACGGAAATTGAGCCGGCGGATGCGGACGCCTTTTTCCGCAGCGATGCGATAAATGTCGCGAATCTCCACACCCTCGGCAAGAATCATTTTCATACGGTTCAGGGAGGTGGCACACTCACAGCCGAGTTTCTCGATGGCCTCGGCAAAATCGCCATTGGCGGCGTAGGTTTCCAGCTCCAGAAACCGTTTGTTGGCCTTGCGCTCCTCCTCCAGATTGGAGTAGTGCGCAATCTTGCCCCGGTTCAAAATCAGCACTTCTTCGCACGTGTCTTCCACGTCCCGCAAAAGGTGCGAACAAAGGACGATCTGCAGTTCCTTGCTGTCGCGTATATCACGGATCAGGCGGATCATGCGCTGCCGTGCGGAGGGATCGAGGCCGTTGGTGGGCTCGTCCAGAATCAACAGCTTGGGTCCGTGAGCGATCGCCTGGGCTAGCTTCGCCAGTTGCTTCATGCCGAGCGAGTAAGTGCCCAATTCGCGATATCGCGCCTCGGCCAGTCCGACGCAGAAGAGCGCTTCGTGGGCGCGTTCCAGGGCCGCTGCCGGAGGCAAGCCAGAAAGCTCCGCCATCATCCGCACGTAGGAGACGGCGTTCATCTTCGAAATGAACGCGTCGTTCTCCGGCATGTAGCCGACGAGGCTGCGGATCTTGCGGGTGTGCGCGCGAATGTCGTGCCCGAGCACGCTGGCGGAGCCGGAGGAAGGTTTGTAGAAGCCGAGGAGGGTGTTGATCAGGGTGGACTTGCCTGCGCCGTTCGGACCCAATAAGCCGATGGCGCGGCCGCGGAGGGTGCAGTTCAGCCCTTTCAGGATTTCGCGATTGCCGAAGCGGACACATAGGCCTTGCAAGGCAACGACGGGCGTTGGCGGAGCAGCAGTAGCTTGCTCATTTACGGCGACAGCTGCTGCTCCGGGTTGGATGACTGTACCCATGGACTCCGGGTTTCGAAAAACCATCTTCCGTCGTTACTCTTCCATTCTTACTCTTCCCTGATTTATCCGCGATCGTGGAATGCAGCGTCGCGCTGATGGCCTTCAGCGTATTTTTTGAAGAGCCGCGCCTACGGCACCGCAAGTTGGAACACTTCACCCCGCGGTTCGGCCATCCAAGCTCTCCACTTTGCGACGTTCAATCCTACCGTGGCCATCCAGAGGCTGCTCAAGCCCTCCCCGGGCAGACAGGGAAAGAGAATGTAGGGATACAAGCGGGCATCCAACGAGGGCGCCAGGAAGCTCAGAACGCCGTGCGTAAAGTAACAGAGTCCGGAGATTCCTAACAAGGCTCCGAGTAGACGGGGCAAGAAGCCCGAACGGAAAAACAGAAACCCGGTTGCAAGTTCATCGATCCCATAAAATACCCACGAGAGGAGAAGACCTGCCTGCTGCAACTGCGCTGAGATGTAAGACAAGGCATGCAGTTGTTCGGGACTGAATGCGCCCAGGGCGCTCCCCTCGAGCGCGAGCTTCAACGGCACGTACGCGCTGAGCAAGTCGACGGCTTCGATGGCGATTCCGACGACCCCACAGCACAGCGCGATGGCCGCGACGATTCCATTCACCCGCCTTAACAAGAGGAAGGCGATAATCTCGCCGGGTATGTTCAGCACGAGCTCCAACAGGTGGGACGCGAAGCCCAAACGGAACAGTGTCTCGTGTACCAAGATATTGTGGAGTGTCGCCGAGGGGTTGCCGGCCACGATCAAAGTGCTTTGGACATAGCCAATATCAAACGCACCGGTCAAGATCCCGAGCAGGCCCAAAATCCCCAGAATCCTCGCAAGAAGACGAGGAGAAGGTCCTTCCGAATCGGAATTTGACATCATGAAGAACCTACCTTCGCGCGAATTGTTGCGCTACAAAACCCCGATATTGCATTCGCCAGGACCTTCTCCTGTTCGCGCGGGAGATGTTCTCGTCTAAGGCTGTGTCGCGACCGGATGGTTCTGGGGTCTGGCAAACAACATCTGCGGTAGAACACTCCTGCCATGGCCCATCGTCATGAGAGTACCGAGATCGAAGCCCATGAAGCCAGTGTTACTGGCGGCCACAATCCGCTCCGGCTCGCCATAGACGTAAATCAGGCCCGGCGCGGTGTTGGCTTCGAGTAAAGCAATGGACTGCTGTTGCTGAGGTGTGAGCGCGCCGGTGGATTTGATCTGATCCACCAAGGGGCCAATCACAGGGCCGGTGTTGTGATAGAAAATCGCCGAGAAGTTTGTGTACCCGTCCTTGGGCAGAAGCGCTTGAAAGGTCGATGAATGCGTCAGCGTGGAACCGGTCTGACGATTCTGAATGGCCCGGGAAACAGTACCGATGTCCGGCGCAGCCACCAGGTAGCTGTCCACGAAGGTGTAGTTGATCTCCGCGTTCGACTGCTTCTGATTGCGCAGGGTGAAGTAGGTCTGGGAGCCGACCTGCCGCTGCGTAAGCTGAAGTGAACCTTGCTGCGGCGTTGCCTCCCGATTGAAGTCCTCGACCAGCTTCGTGATTGTGGATTGCAACGTCGCCGGATCGTTCACTTCGAAGACCACCTTCCACGTTGGAGTGGGCAGCACGGGGCCATCAAAAGCCATGGTCACCTCGCCGCCGAGCGGTGCCGACATGTCATTCAACACGCTCACTCCAGTCTTGCTTTCGAATTTCGAGAGTTCCTCAGCGAACTTGGCGTCGTTGTTCCCGAGCATGCCGAAGAGTTCTTCCATGATGCTCCTCGGATTCTTGATGACCAGCGAAGTCACCATGCTTGCCTGAGGCGAAACGAATTCCAGCCCGCCCATGGATGCTGGCGCGGCCAGCCAGGAAGCGACGCCTTGGCGTTCGGAAGCGAACGTGAGAGCGGCGCGGCTTTCGGTCTTGCCTCCGACGTCGCGACGCTCCATGGTCAGGTATTGCACGTTATCCATTCCTGTGACTGCGCCTGAATTCGAGTGCTCTCCACGATCTTGTACGTTTGCCGCGACGATTTGTTCCATGTCGGCGCAAAATAGCCATCCGGCTCCCTGCTGGTATGAGTGCGCCACCTGCTGGGAAAGCGGTGTCTGGGCAAAATGGCTGGCGGCGGGTTGCTGGATCCGCGCGGCCGCCGATTGCAGTTCTGCAAGATCGGGGCTGGCGACCAGCATGTTGTTCTTCACATAGATGAGGAGTGGCCGAGCGGCCGAGGGCGACCGCGCCCAGGGATCGCCAACAAGCTCGATGGACGCGCGTGACTCGGTTGTATTGAGGCGCTTCATTTCCCCTCGCAAGAAGCCTTCCAGTCCCGGCTGCCGGACTCGGGCGAGGATGACCGGCTCACTGTATGCGGAACCGTTCTTCGTCAGTGTGAAGACGATCTCATCCCCAAGATAGCTGCTGAATGTTTTGAGTTGTTCCACCACGGCATCCAACCTCGGGCCATGGCCGCGCTGCTGTTCCCGCCACCAGTTGCGCAGCGCGGGGCTTTGCTGCAAGCGCTCCTGGAAGAGGCGGCTGGCTTCACCGAGAGTGGTGGCCAGATTGGGAATCGCCGCATAGACGACGGCGTGATCGGGAACGTAGGGCAAAAGATCGGAGCTGTAGCGCAGACCGGGCCCCGGGATTGCCTCAATCTGCTTTTGGAGCAGTGCAAAGTCTCCCAGCAGAGACAGATATTTTGCCGAGTTCCTGCTCCAGGCGATTTCGTTTTGAATCGGAACTTTCGCCACGCTGGCTCCGGAAGTCTCTTCGTCCCCGGCACGCAACTCCGTTGTTCGATCGCCGTAGGCGACGCGCACCACGCCTTCGATTACCGCTACGCGGGAGCCCTTGGTTCCCTGGTTCACGGAGAAAATGGTTCCCTTGACCGATACCAAGCCATCGTCGGTGGCGACATACAGACGGCCGGTGCGCTGCTTGGCTGCCTGCACGATAATGTGGCCGCCATCCAGGCGAATGGTGGTGCCTTTCCAGCCCCGGGAAACGGAAATGTCGGAGCGCTCGCCCATTTCGACCAACGAGCCATCGAGCAGGCGCACCACGGCATTGGAGCCCTTGGCTGTGCGGACCTGGTCTCCATTTCGGATTTGATAGCCCGCCGGAATCAGGCGGACCTGCGCACCCGAGACGGCGTAGAGGGATCCATCGACATTCTGGACTGCGGCGCGGACGACGTGCTGGCCTGGAAACAGTCCGCTGTTGAGAGCGAGCGCAGCGATTCCAACCGCGGCGACGGCGGCAGCGGCCATGGCCCAGCGCCCAACAGGAAACACGCGGCGGCCGATCGTAGGTTGCCAGACCGGCTGGGTTTTGCCGGTGCGGGCTTGCTCAAGGTGGCGCCGGCAGGCCACACACTGGTGAACGTGATCTTGGAAAAGCAGCTTGCGAGCTTCCGACAGCTGTTTCTCTAAATAGGCAGGGATCAACGCCTGGAAGTTTTCGCAACTCCGCAGCGTGCCGCCAAGATCGGAAGCGGGCGATTCGGCAATGGCCTTCCAAACGCGATCCCCAGCTTGGGCAATGACTTGATCGTCGATGGGCTCATTGCGAATTTCTGAAAGTAGGCGGTCGAACTTTGGATCTGTCATGATCTTTCTCCTAGGTAAGGGCGAAGCTGCTTGCGAAGCTGCTGACGGGTGCGATGAACGATAACCGCCACCAGCACCGGAGAAATCCCCAGCATTTCGGCAATCTCCTGGTTGCTGAGGCCCTCAATAAAGCGCAGTGCAAAGATCTCTGCCGGCCTCGCTTTGAGCTGGGCGATAGCTCGGGCCAGAGTCTGGCGGAGGCTGCTAACGTCGGGTTGCATCCTGGCGGGTGTTTTGTCCGAGAGCGGAATGGTTGCGTTCGTCTGCCGGGAGCGAATCACGTCTAGGGCTGCGTTCACGGCTGCCCGGCGCAGATAGCTCTCAGGATTTTCTAGCGGGTCGGAGTGGGAATCGCGGCGGAGCAGCCGCAGAAAAACGGTTTGCAGCACATCCTCCGCATCGGCGGCATTGCCCGTAACCCGGTATGCCGCCCTGAATACAAGACGGTGCTGGGCCCGAAATGCTCGCTCGAGTTCGTCCGGGACAGAGATTGCCGGTTCCTCTAATACGCTTTGCAGGGTACTCCTCCAGTATTGCCCTTTCATCAGCAATGACGCCAAACCCGGTGAATTATTACAGTCTGGGCAGAATTAATCAGGACCGGTTCGAGAAACCGGTTCCCTGATCCTCTCTGCACAAAGATCCTCCAGCACTAAGATCCTCCCAGCACAAATTCCCTGTTCACCGTGGGCGGTCAGTTCCTCACGGGTTGGAGCCCCGGACGCAAGAGGATTCCCGGGTGATCCTCTGTCCGTACAACGCGAATGTCCGTCCAACTCGAAGCTCGCGAACGTTATTCGGTCGGCGGCGTGAGTTTGCCGCAGGCAGGTAAGGGCGGATTTCCGGGAGTCGCTGCTGCGAAGCATTTCGGAAGGTTGTGCACGGTTGCAGCTCCTGATTGGAGGACCTCAGCGAGTGCCTCGGTCGATACTCCCGAATGGTAGAAATCGCCGAAAACCGTGAAGGCTTCCGACCTCGCAAAAAGCGCGAGGGGCACCCAGAGTTTCGTTGAGGACAGAGATCAAAAACGAAAGCGCGGGCCAGCCAATCAACCCAACCCTTTTTGACATGGTAACTTTCTTCTTAGAGGGTGCTCAGCACCCCGAACGAACGAGGCGAGAAGTTCGCATGAAAGCTGCAGTGCTTACGTCTCCTGGTAGCGTTGCGGATCGGCCTCTGCGTATCCAGGAAGTGTCGAGACCGGAGCCTGGGGCGGGGCAAGTGCTCATGCGCGTACTGGCATGCGGCGTTTGCCGAACGGACCTTCACATTGTCGAAGGGGAGCTTAAGCCTTTGCGGACCAGTTTGATTCCTGGTCATCAGATCGTGGGAGAGATTATCCAAGGAGCGTCCCCCGAACTGGCTCCTGGGACAAGGGTGGGCGTCTGCTGGATGGGAGGCACGGACGGCGAGTGCTGGTATTGCAGAAAGAACTTTGAGAACCTTTGCGATTCACCTACGTTTACTGGTTATAGCGTAAACGGAGGATATGCTGAGCTCGCGGTGGCCCGATCGGATTTTGTTTTCCCCCTGCCTGCAGCGCTCGACGATCTGCATGCTGCGCCTCTGCTGTGCGCTGGCATTATAGGGTTTCGCAGCCTGCGCGTAGCTGGTGTGGAGCCGGGAGAAAGAGTTGGGTTGTTCGGCTTTGGTGCTTCCGCGCATCTAGCCATCGAAGTCCTGCGGGCCTGGGGTTGTGAGGTCTACGTCTCAACTCGTGGAGCATCGCACCGCAAGCTGGCCGAATCGCTTGGAGCCACGTGGGTTGGCGCCGAATCGGACAAGCCTCCGGTGGAACTGGATCGCGCAGTTACTTTCGCCCCGAGCGGAAACGTGGTGGTCGTGGCCCTCTCCAGTTTGCGAAAGGGCGGTGTGGTTGCCATCAACGCTATCCATCTTGATCGTATTCCTGAGTTTGACTACGACCGCCTGCTCTGGGGAGAGCGGCAAATGCGGAGTGTCGCCAACATGACTCGCGCGGATGCCCGCGACTTTCTCAAGGTCGCGGCCGAGATTCATCTTCAACCCAAGATAACGACCTTTGCTCTCGACCAAGCCAATGAAGCGTTAGCGGCCATCAAGAGCGATTCGATAGACGGAGCCGCGGTCATCATTCCCTAAGAAACGGGATTCGCTAAGACACGGGATTGCCTAAGAATCGCCCGCGAGCGAAAGCACGCCTGCCTCTAAAGTCGCATCAACGCCTTGAAACTCCCGCGGAACTGCTCTTTGACCCCGATCTTCCTGTCCCAAACGCCACAATCCGTTCGCTGTTACCTCAGTAATTTAGAAATCCCAACCATATCCGGGACAATCAATCAGACCTGTTTCGCCGGAGACACTGTTCACGTCATGCACGCCACGCTGATGCCATCGCACGTCTTGTCGATGACTGGCTCGCCGCTGTTGAGTATCCGCGATCTGACGGTGAAGTACTGGCTTGGGAGCGGTACGGCGCCGGCTCCGGCGTTGCATAAGGTCGACCTCGATGTCTGGTCTGGAGAAATCGTGGGGATTTTGGGCGAATCTGGCGCCGGCAAGAGCACGCTTGCTGCCGCGATCCTAACCATGCTGCCCAGCGGAACGGAATCCACCGGTTCGCTTCGCTTTCAAGGCCAACAACTGCAGCAACTCGACGAGTCGCATTGCAGGACGATTCGTGGTGCACAGATCGCGAGGATCGTCCAGGAGCCGGGACTTTGCTTGAACCCGGTCATGCGGGTCGGGGATCAGATTGCCGAAGTTGTCCGGGCGCACAGCCAGCACGATCGCAGGTTACGCAAAGAGCAAAGCGAGGCCATGCTGCGCGAGGTAGGGTTCTCGAATGTGGAACGCGTGTACAAGGCGTACCCGCATCAGCTCAGTGGTGGAGAGCTCCACCGCGTCGCCATCGCGCAGGCCCTGGTGTGCCGCCCGAGTCTGGTGATTGCAGACGAGCCCACGCGTTCTTTGGATGTGACTGCGCAGGGAGAAATTCTAAACGTGCTGCGCGAAACCCATCGCAAATTCGGGTCGGCGCTGGTCTTGATTACACACAATCCTGCGCTGCTCGCCGGGTTTGCTGACCGCGTGGTCATCATGTACGCGGGCCGAATCGTAGAAGAAGGTCCGGTCGCACAAGTGTTCCGGAAGCCGCTTCACCCATATACCCAGGGCTTGCTTCGACTGTTTCCGAATTCCGGGCCGAGGGCCGGGTGGAAGCGGCTGGAGCGTTTGCCAGCCATCCCCGGCACGCTTACGGAAGCGGATCAGTTCGCCCCAGGCTGCGTCTTCGCGCCGCGATGTCCGGCAAGGACGGCTGTTTGTCACACCGATTCGCCCGTTGTCGAAATACAACAAGATCGACGAGTGAGTTGCTTTCACCATGACGAATGAAGCGGCAGCTCGCGCACCCAAGACGGCGCTCGTCAGGACCACGGCTCTCTGCAAGCAGTATGTCCAGCGCGGTTCATTTTCCCGCAAGAAGTTTGCGGTGGAAGCGCTTTCCGGCGTGGACCTGGATATCGCGCCCGGTTGCCTGACAGCTTTGGTGGGAGGGTCCGGTTCCGGAAAATCGACCCTGGCGAGATGCCTGGCCATGCTGGAAAGACCGGACTCGGGTGAGATCTGGTTGGAAGGGGAAAGCATTTCGGTGGGGAATCCACAACAAGCGGCGCGCTTGAGGCCGAAGATCCAACTGGTATTTCAGGATTCGGCGGGCGCACTCAATCCGCGTTTCTCCGCGGCAGAGATCATTGCCGAACCTCTCGAGATCCAACGACGGGAATCGGGCCCCAGGTTGCGGGAGCGCGCGCTGGAATTGATGGAAGAAGTTGGGTTGCCGCCAGACTGGGCAAATCGACGTCCGCTGGAATTCAGTGGAGGGCAGCGACAGCGCCTGGCCATTGCGCGGGCGATCGCTCTGCAGCCGGCGTTTCTCATTCTCGACGAATCCCTGTCCGGTCTGGACCTGTCGACGCAGGCGCAAGTTCTGAATCTTCTTTTGGACCTGCAATCGGCGCACTCGTTGACCTATCTGCTGATTTCCCACGATCTGACGCTGGTTGGGCAGATTGCGGATTTTGTGGCGGTGATGCACCAAGGGAAAATCGTCGAACGGGGTTCGAGGCAGCAGGTTCTCGGCAGTCCGCAGCATGCGCACACGCGAAAGCTGGTGGGGTCGGTTCAGGTTTTGGAAGCCGCTTTCCGAACGGCTCAGGCCGGAGGCGGGCGATGAAGTATCTTTTCCGCCGTGCGAGGCACGGAATCCTGCTGGTGATCGGTGCGTCGATCCTTTGCTTCCTCTTCAGCGACCTTGCCCCGGGCGGCTTCTTTGATGAAATGAAGCTCAACCCTCAGATATCCGCGAGCACCGTCGCGGCCCTGCGCGCGCAATACGGGCTGGACCGGGGGCTGCCGGTACGGTATGGGAGCTGGGTCCAATCGGTATTGCGCGGGGAATTTGGCTATTCCTTCGCCTACAACACGTCCGTACGAAGTCTTCTGATGTTGCGTGCGCGGAACACTTTATTTCTTACTTCGCTGGCCACAATTCTGGCGTGGCTGATTGCCGTGCCTCTCGGGGTGTGGATGGCCAGCCATCCCGGCCAATGGGTGGACCGCATCTGCATGGGAGGCACGTCGCTGCTGATTTCGCTGTCGGAGATTGTCCTGGTGCTCGGTCTGCTTTACTTCGCGGTTCGCACGCACGCGTTTCCTGTCGGGGGCATGGTGTCGACGGGATTCGACCAGTTGGGCGTGTTGGGAAAGGTGTGGGACTTGACCACCCACCTGATTGTTCCGGCCGCTGCTCTGACGCTGGCCAGCCTCCCCATCCTGGTGAGACATGTGCGCGCGTGCCTGATCGAGATTTTGGGGACTCCGTTTGTCGAGAGCGCTCGAGCCCATGGCATCGGACGCGCGAGGCTGCTCTTTCGGCATGCTCTTCCGGCCGCAGCCAATCCCCTGATCTCACTGCTGGGCTTGTCGGTCGGTGGGCTGCTGAGCGGATCGCTGCTCGTGGAGGTGATGACAGGCTGGCCCGGGTTGGGTCCGCTTCTGCTTGAGTCGTCGATGTCGAGAGATCTCTACGTAGTGGTCGGGATCGTGATGGCGTCGACCGTGTTCATGATTTGCGGAAACCTCCTGGCGGACGTGATGCTGGTGATCGTTGATCCGCGGTTGCGCGCGGACTTGAGAGCGGAATAGACGACAATGAAGGCACAACCGAGGATTCTAGTCGCGGTGGTTCTGCTGGTGACCTTACATCTGGCCATTTTGTTGGCTGGTTTGGTCGCGCCCGCCGACCCGCTGGCGCAAAACCGCGACTTTCCGTTTGCTCCGCCGACGCGCTTGCATTTCGTGGACCTCCGCGGACATCTGCACTTGCGCCCCTTCGTTTACCCATGGACGCCGCGGCCAGAGACATTTAACGAATACGAGGAATCGCGCGACCGCGAATACCCGGTCCAATTTTTCGTACCCGGAGCCGCGTACCGGATTGCGGGGTTGGTTCCGTCGCACATTCATCTCCTGGGCGTCCAGGCTCCGGCGCAGATATTCCTCCTCGGAACCGACAACTATGGACGAGACCAGTTCTCCAGAATCCTCTACGGCGGACAGATTTCGGTGGCGGCCGGGATTCTGGCGACCCTCATTTCACTGTCTCTTGGCACCCTGATCGGCTGTATTTCGGGCTTCTACGGGAGATGGGTCGACGAATCCGCGATGCGCTTGGTGGAGTTGTTCCTGGTCTTGCCTTGGCTGTATGTGCTCTTGGGGGTGCGAGCGTTCCTGCCGCTGCATTTGAGTTCGGTGCAAACATTTCTTTTGTTGATCGCGGTCATCGGGACCATTGGGTGGGCACGCCCAGCGCGATTGATCCGCGGCATCGTGCTCAGCGCCAAGAATCAGAGCTATGTGACGGCCAGCCGGGGGTTTGGGGCTTCGAATGCCTATCTCATGCGCCGGCACGTTCTGCCCCAGACCTACGGCGTGCTGTGGACCCAGGCGGCGCTGTTGGTGCCGCAATATGTATTGGCCGAAGTCACGCTTTCTTTCTTCGGACTCGGCTTGAGCGAGCCGACTCCCAGTTGGGGAGGTTTGCTGTCGACTCTGCAGCAGTACAACGTTCTCGTTTCTTACTGGTGGATGTTTGCTCCGGCAGTGGCTCTTGCCGTTGTATCCCTTGGTTACCTCAACATAGCCAATGCTTTTCACGACCGTCTACAATCAGTCTCAGGTTAGCCAAGACAGCGCCGGGGGCCCTTGATGCATCGTATGGGATGTCTCGCCACCCTCCTGCTTGCCGGCGCTGCGTGCTTTGCGTTTTCCGCTCCCCAGGCTCTGCAACGTGGAGAGGACCTTTTCACCACCGATAACCCCGTCGGCCGCTATGGCGGCTCGCTGGTGGTGGCGCAACGCAGTGAGCCCAAAACGCTGAATCCGGTGACCGCGGCCGACGCACCGTCGCGGGAGGTCATCGGCCGGTTGACGGCGGACCTGATCCACATCAATCGCGCGTCGCAACAAACGGAACCTGCGCTGGCGAAATCCTGGACGATGTCGAAGGATGGCCGGCAGTTCACGGTAAAGCTGCGACATGGTTTGCGCTTTTCCGATGGCTCGGCGTTCGACGCCGAGGATGTGCTGTTTTCGTTCAAGGTCTACCTCGACGAGAAAGTTCATTCACCGCAACGCGATCTGCTGATCGTTGGCGGAAAACCTATCGAAGTCCAGAAGGTCGATCCGTACACGGTGCGTTTTACTTTGGGCCAGCCGTATGCGGCGGCAGAGCGCATCTTTGACGGCTTGGCGATGATGCCACGGCATCTGGTTGAGAAGGCCTATACGGAAGATAAATTTCCGCAGGTCTGGACGCTCACCACTACGCCGTCGGAAATTGCCGGCATGGGACCTTTTCGCTTGAAAGAATATGTGCCGGGTCAAAAACTTGTGCTGGAGAGGAATCCTTATTATTGGAAGATCGACACCAGCAAGAATCGCCTTCCTTATCTCGACGAGCTGGTCTTCCTTTTTGTCGGAAACGAAGATGCCCAGACCATTCGCTTCCAGGCGGGCGATACCGACATCATCAGCCGCTTCAGCGCGGAGAACTACGCGTTGTTGTCGAAAGCAGCGTCGAGCCGCGGCACCGCACTCATCGACCTGGGCCCCAGTCTCGAATACAACTTCCTGGTATTCAATCTGAACGATCTGAGCTCGAAGAATCTGGGAAAGATTGCCGCCAAGCAGGCGTGGTTCCAGGATTTGAAATTCCGGCTTGCGGTCTCCTCCGCCATTGACCGCGAGGGAATTGTGAAGCTGGTGTATGCCGGCCGTGGCGCGCCTTTGTGGGGGAATGTGAGTCCGTCCAACAAGTTTTGGGTGGATCAGGCGCTGCCGCATCCGCCGCGGTCGTTGGACAAGGCTCGCGAATTGCTGAAGTCGGCTGGCTTTTCCTGGCGCAACGATGGACGGCTGCTGGATCGCCAAGGTCAGGCCGTGGAATTTTCCATCCTTGCGAGTTCATCGAACGCTCAGCGATCCAAGATGGCGACCATCATCCAAGATGATTTGAGCCAGCTGGGCATGGACGTGCACGTTGTTCCCCTGGAATTTCGAGCGCTTGTAGACCGGGTTTTCCAAACCTACGATTACGAGGCCAGCATCATGGGTTTGGGCGGCGGCGATGCCGACCCAAATCCTGAGATGAACGTCTGGCTGTCGAATGGCGGGACTCATCTGTGGCATCTCGGCGAAACCAAGCCCGCCACGGACTGGGAAGGACAGATCGACCAGCTCATGCAAAAGCAACTGGTCGAGCTCAAGTACAAAGAGCGCAAGCACCTCTACGACCAGGTGCAGGAGATCATCGCGGCCAACGTCCCTTACGTGTTCATCGCCACGCCCAACATCTTGGTAGGCGCCAAGAAAAAGATAGGGAATTTTAAGCCGGCAATTCTTGACCCGAACACCCTGTGGAATGTGGAGCAGCTCTACTTCCTGCCGGGCTCTCCGCCGTGAGCGCGACGGTGACGCCAGACTCCAAGCCGCGCGACCTTGCGTGGCCGGAGGAGCGGCTGGTTCGCGAATGTTGCCAGGGCAACCAAGCCGCATGGTCGGCTTTGATTGACCGATACAAGAATCTGATTTTTTCCATTCCCCTCAAGTTTGGCCTGTCCCGCGAGGATTCCGCGGATATATTTCAGGCCGTCTGCGCCGATCTGGTGGCGGGACTGCCAAGCCTCCGCGAACCGAAGGCTCTTCCGAAATGGCTGATGCAGACGACCTTCCATCAATGCCTGCGCTGGAAGAAGGACCGGATGGTTCTGATGGACGATGTCGACGAGATGGATCGCCAGCCCGATCCCGCCAGCGAGGTGTTGCCGGAGGAAATGCTCTATCAGCTGCAAAAGGAGCAGGGTGTTCGTGACGCCATCCGCGGGCTGTCCCCGCGCTGCGGCCGAATGGTGCAAATGCTGTTTTTCGAAACCCCCGCGCGCCCTTATCAGGAGGTCGCCAGGGAGTTGGGGATTGCCACTGGATCGATCGGCTTCATTCGCGGGCGCTGTTTGAAGAAGCTGCGCCAGGCGCTCGAACAAGAAGGATTAGAGTGACATCTCCTGAAAATCCTCTGGCCAGCGAACAGCTACAGCAAGAGCTGGTGGATCTCCATGATGAGGCTCGCCAGACAGAATTTCTGTTGCTGCACCCTGCCTTGGTGCGTCCCGAAATTGTTCAGGAACTGACCGACAGGACTCGCGAGCAGATCCGAGTGGACATCCAGCGAGCGGTGCGTATGGCGGACGCGGCGCTGCTCATCGCAAACCGGCTGAACCAGAAAGAGTCACTGGCCCGCGCTCTGCGCGCCAAGGCGAACGTGCTGTATGCGCAGGGCGAACACGCTGCCGCCGTTGAGCTTCATGAACAAGCCGGCGTTCTGTTCGAAGAATGCGGTCTGACCCACGAATTGGCCCGTACGTTGAGCGGTTCGATCCAACCCTTGCTTCTGATGGGCGAATACAGCCGTGCTTTTGCGGCCGGCGACCGGGCGCGCACCATCTTTGCCGCCGAGGGGAATACCTGGAGGATCGCCCGTCTCGAGATCAACATCGGCAATATCTACTACCGCCAAGACCGCTTTCAGGAAGCGCTGGATTGCTATGAACGCGCCTACCAAGGACTAACAGCGGAACAGGATCCAGAGGGAATTGCGGCAGTACTCAGCAACATGGCCACGTGCCACATCAGTCTCAATCAGTTTCCGAGTGCGCTCAGTTCCTATCAGCAGGCCCGCCAATTCTGCGAAGAACACGGCATGCCCCTGCTCGTAACGCAGGCCGACTACAACATTGCATATTTGTATTACCTGCGTGGGGAGTACAGCAAGGCGATCGCGATGATGCGCGCCACGCGCCTCAATTCCGGAAAAATCGGCGATGCATACCACCATGCGCTCTGCAATCTGGATTTGTCGGAACTGTATCTGGAATTGAACCTGAGTGCGGAGGCCGGGGACCTTGCGCAGCAAGGGTACGAGGGGTTCCACAAGCTGGGCATGGGCTACGAGAGCGCAAAGTGCCTGGCGTTTTCTGCGATGGCAGCCAGTCAGATGGGCCGCGCATTCGAGGGTTTGAAACGCTTTGCCGACGCCAGGGAGATTTTCGTTCGGGAGAAGAATCAGGCGTGGCCTTCTCTGATTGACCTCTATCGGGCGCTCGTCTTCTTTAACGAAGGCAGGCTTTTCGAGGCACGGCGGCACTGCGCGGACGCTTTGGCAGCCTTCGATTCTCTGAAGATGAACACGAAAGCGGTCATGGCCCACCTGCTACTGGCCAGGATCGCTGTGCGTACCGACGAGCCGGATCAATCCTTGCACCACGCCCAGGCGGCCCTCGCAACACTCGCGGGATTGGAGGCTCCGCTGCTCACGTACCAGACCCATCTTCTCCTGGGCGATCTTCAAACTTCTAAGCCAAGCCCCGACGAGGCATACGCTTCCTACCAAACCGCGCGTCTTTCCCTCGAAACTCTGCGCAGCAGTTTGCGGGGAGAAGAGTTGAAGATCGCGTTCGTCAAGAACCGGCTCGAAGTCTATGAGAATCTGGTGGCCCTCTGCCTGGGCAGGAATGACTCGGGGGCGCTGGAAGAGGCATTTAGCTATGTGGAACAGGCCAAGTCCCGCAGTCTAATGGACCTCTTCGTCCGGCCCGCACCCGCACTGACCGACAATGCGCCGGGTCAGAGTCAACTCGTCCGCACCATTCGGGATCTGCGCGAGGAGCTGAACTGGTATTACAGCCGCATTGAGAAAGAGCAGCTCCAGCCGGAGCAACCATCGCCCGAGCGAATTGCGGCCCTGCAGGAGCAAGCCAGCCAGCGCGAAAAAGAGTTGGTAGAAACCTTGCACGATGCAACCGCAGCGGACGCGGCGGAGGCGGGGCTGCAGATGCCCAGCCATCTTCCCATCGAAGCCATTCGGGCGGCACTGCCTGCGGACACCTTCCTGGTCGAGTATTTCCGCGTTCGCGATCGCATTGTCGCCTGCGTTCTGGGGCCGAACACTCTCGAGATGGTTCCCGTCACCCTGGAAAGCAGAGTCGCAAGTCTGTTGCGCCTGCTTCAGTTCCAACTCTCCAAGTTTCGCTTGAATCCCGAATACCTGAAGGCGGTCTACGACTCACTGGTGCAGGCGACCGAGGCGCACTTGAAGGAACTTTACAACGAGCTGATTGCGCCGATTGCATCTCATCTGCAAGCCAGCCATCTGGTCTTCGTGCCGCACGGCGTGCTTCACTATGTGCCCTTTCACGCCCTTTTTGATGGCACTCAGCACCTTATCGAAAAGCACACAGTTTCGTATTCCCCGAGCGCCAGCATCTACGCTCTGAGCCAGAGCCGTACGGTCAATTCTTCCGGGCCCTCCCTGGTCTTCGGTGTGCCTGACGCGCAGGCTCCTGCCATCCTCGAAGAAGTCCAGACCCTGAGCGGGATTTTGGAGCAGGCGGAACTGTTTGTTGGCCCGGAAGCCACGGCCACCGTGCTCCGCAGCCGAGGGCCGGTAAGCCGCAGAATCCACATCGCCACCCATGGCCGTTTCCGTCAGGATAACCCCATGTTCTCGGCGATCCGGCTGGGCGACACGTTCTTGAGCTTGTTCGACCTCTACCAGCTCAGGCTGCCGGTCGAGTTGATCACGCTCAGCGGATGCTCGACCGGCTTGAATGTAGTCGCCGCCGGCGACGAACTCCTGGGTCTAGCTCGGGGTCTTTTGCATGCCGGAGCGCAGTCGCTTGTTCTTAGTCTTTGGGATGTCCACGACCAAAGCACGGCCGAATTCATGACAGCCTTTTACCAGGCTCTGAAACAGGGAAAACCCAAAGCCCAAGCCCTGCAAAGCGCCATGCTCGCCCTGAAGTCGCGATATCCCCATTGTTATCAATGGGCTCCATTCATTCTCATGGGTAAGGGCTAGCATTCTCATGGGTAAGGGCTAGCCCCGCAATTTATTTCGTTACCCCTATATTTTTCCCCTCCTACGGCCCCCTTATTCCATGAGTACCAGTGACCACAGAAACAGGTTCTGGTCCGCAACCCCAAGCGGAGGTGGCAAGGTGACGCATTTTAGTGAAGAAGCGTGGTCGGATTTCGCACGCAACGTAGTGCCGGAGGGTACGAGGGTGGAGATGCAGCAGCACATCGAGGGTGGATGCCAGAGATGCGCGGCCACAGCCAGGACGTGGCAGAAGCTCTTTGCCGTCACCCAGGCTGAGGTTGCGTTCATGCCTCCTGAGGACACGGTTCGCATCGTGAAGAGCCAGTTTGCTCCGCCGCCGCTGCCGAGTCCTGGGTTTCGTCTAAGTTTCGATTCCAGCCTGCAGCCGGTGACGGCGGGAATCCGGGGTTCGGTTGCAGCGACCCAATTCCTGTTTGAGTCCGATGACTACTTCATTGATCTTCGTGTGGAACCGCGGCGGGCCGAGGACCAGGGTTGCCTGGTGGGGCAAGTGCTGAAGCGGACGGGCAAAGAGCGCAAGGTTCACGCATTGCAGGTTCGTCTCAAGGATGGAGACGCCATCCTGGCCCAGGCTGCGACCAACGAACTCGGCGAGTTTCAGCTCGAATTCGCGGCAGCGGAGCGGCTCTGCCTGGTCATTAGCCATGACAACAGCCAAGCCGAAGACATTACTCTCCCCCTGTACGGCATGGGCGGTAAGTCATTAATACAAAGGGACTTAGATAGGTGGTCGTAGACGGATTGCGGCTCGAAAGTAACCGTCCAGGAATTACACGCGTAAGTTTTGCGAAGCTAAGGTTTTTCGTAGACTCGATGAGAGCAAAGGTAACTCTGCTTTCCGAGTGAGAGGGGAACAAAGTGAAAGACGATTTCAACACGACTCAGCGAACGGAGCGCCATCCCCAGGCCTTCCGTGCATTCTTGGTCGCTCTACTACTCCTGATTTCTGCGGTCCCAAGCCTTACCGCGCAGACGAAACCAACGCCGCCTGCGCTCCAGGCGCGTTTGGTGGTCCGGGATTCGCTGGGCCTGTCCAACCTGCTGAACTTGTGCGGACTGATCCATTGCAGCAGCGTTCTGTCGCTCGGGGACCCGCAAGGGCAGCTCTTCATGATTCAGATTCCTCCGCAGCTGGCGCCCGTGACCTCGCTGCTGAATCTATCCGTGCTCGGAATCATCACGATTGAAACAGACCAGACGGTCCAGACTCAGGGCGCAACGGCGACAGGGGTTCCTTCGTACCTTACGGACAAGACGCCCTTCAGCTATTACGGCGCCAACGTTTGGCATGGCTACGTGTTCCAGCCCGGCAATCGGCTGATTCGTACCGATGCAACACATTCGGCGTTTAGCCCAGCGGGCTCCGGCGTTACCGTGGCGGACATCGACACGGGAGTTGATCCCAATCACCCGGTGCTGAAGAGCTCGTTGATCACCGGCTACGACTTTACCCGTAATCAAAACGGGGGCTCGGAAATGAGCGACGTGAGCCAATCCACGGTTGCCGTACTGGACGGAGATAGGATCGCGCAGGTTAGCCAATCGACGGTTGCAGTTTTGGATCAGTCGACGGTTGCGGTGCTGGATGGAAATGGCTATGAAGCTTTTGGTCACGGAACCATGACTGCTGGCATCATCCACCTGGTGGCGCCGCAGGCCAAAATCATGCCCTTGAAGGCCTTCCGGGCGAACGGTACCGGATATAACTCCGATATCTTGCGCGCCATCTACTATGCGGTGGGCCACGGCGCCAAAGTTATCAACATGAGCTTCAACTACACCAGCAATTCCAAGGAGCTGGCCAACGCCATCAACTTCGCGACGGCGAAAGGAGTCATTTGTGTGGCTGCCGCCGGCAACAGCGGCGTGCAGGCTACCGTCTACCCAGCCGCTCTGAAGAATGTTATCGACGTGGCGTCCACGAGCAACTATGACGTGCCTTCCACGTTCTCGAATTACGGCGCGCCGCCGGTCTGGCTCGCGGCGCCGGGCGAAGGCGTTATGACAACCTATCCCTTTGGCACCTACGCAGCGGGTTGGGGAACATCCTTTAGCGCCCCTTATGTGTCGGGGACGGTGGCACTGCTGGCATCGCAGTCTGTCGCGTCCCAAACGGGGCTAACCTCTCTGCTTCCGCCGGCAACGACGGGCAGCGAGGCGCAGATGGCGAATGCCCTTACGCATACGCAGGCGTTGTCTGATCCGCAAATGGGTCACGGACGGCTGGACACGTATCAAGCGACGCAGGCCTGGCGTAAAAGCCTGGGTCTGAACTAGCACCACCGAGGGCAACGATGGCCACATTGACCCACGACTGGTTGGCGGACTCCACGGGTGGCGGGACGCTCTTGCGAGTGAAAGAGCTCGAGCAGCAGCAACAGGAGCTGCTCAAGTCTGCCATCTGCGGCTTCAATCAACTGCTCGACCTGCGCGACCTGAACACCGGCATTCACAGCACCCGGTTGGCCGAGTGGGCCGTCCGGGTGGCCCGCCAGCTTGGTCTTCCGGAAGCCGATTTTTACCAGATTGAAGTGGCCGCACTCCTGCACGACATCGGAAAGATCGGGATTCCGGACGCCATCCTGAAAAAGGAAGGCAAACTGACAGACGAAGAACGCGCCCTGATGAATAAGCACCCGGAATATAGCTGGTCGATTCTGCGGCTCTTCGCCGGACTCGACAAAGCCAGCCTCTATGCCTTGCACCATCACGAGAGCTTCGACGGAAGCGGATACCCGGGGGCATTGCAGGGCAGTGAGATTCCGATTGGTTCGCGCATTGTGTCAGTGATCGATGCCTACGACGCGATGATCTCGAATCGTTGTTATCGCAAGGGCCTAACGCATGAGGAAGCCGTGCGCAGGCTGGTTGCAGGCGGCGGCGCTCAGTTTGACCCGGTGGTTGTACAGGCTTTCATGGAGATTGCCGCACATGAGGTTGGGGAAGTGTTTGCGGCCACGGGAAGCAGCCCCACCGCCGTCATTTAGCGGGAATTCCACGCGCATTTTCAGAAATTGAGAATTGGCTTTTGCGCCCCGCGCCTCTCGACTCGCTTTCCGGGCAGCGGCCCCACAGCATATCTAGGTGCATTTGAGGTACCTCCGATCAAGGGGCAGTGAACTCCCCAGCGGCTTGGACGGCCCACCGCGGCCAGACTGCTCGATGCTTTGGATCTTTTTCAGGCAGGGTTGAAGCGAGTTCTGATTTCCCACAAGCCCCCGGCGACTTCCTCGGCGGATCGCATCGTGGTGCTCGACCGAGGCAAGATCGTTGACGAGGGAAGCCATAGTGAACTGATGCGCCCCGCGAATTGTACCCCAGGCCTGATCGCGGCCCGTCGCGAGAATCTTCGACCCCGGTTACGCTGGGAGCCCATGACGGGCTGTAGAAATTGGATGAAGGCAGCTCCTGGTCCCCACTAAACCGACCCACAAATACCCCAGCAAGACACTCTTTCTTCCCCCTACGTTCCTTTCCAATCGCTCGATTTTCGAACATTTCACTCGGCATCGAAGACGCAGGGCAAGATGCTCCTCAGTGCGGACCGCGCACTGGAGGAGTCACTATGAAACAGATCGTGAGGTTGCTGATCGCTGTCACGTTGTTCGTCGGAGCAGTAGCGACCACGTCGTTGGCGGACGGGGGGTCGCCAATCCCGACGTGCTCCCCGGGCCATTGCAAGTAGGGACGCGCGTTGAGTGTCCGTCGGAACCCGGTCTTGCGGTTGCTAAGCTGGCGAGTTAGCCTGCTAGGCAGTCCATGAAGGCTTCCAATGTCATCACGATGGCGCTCTGGATTACGCCGATCGTAGTCCAGAGCATCATCGGCATTGTCATGTTCCACCGCAAGCTAGTCCAAATCTTCCCTGTATTTTTCACTTATAGTGTTCTGATTCCAACGCGGGAGACCCTGCTTTTCGTTGTCCGCAAATATCCAAACTCGTACTCAGGCACATACTGGTTGAGTGAAGCGATTGTGGTCACACTTAGCCTAGGTGTGATTTGTGAGGTCATCTGGCATGTGATACGGCCTTATTCGTTTCTCCGCAGGTATGCCCTCAGGTTTTCCTGGCTGGCCGCAGCCGCGGCGCTGGCCGTGGCCCTAATAATGTTCCTGTCGGCCAGCAGGTGGGCTCAACCCGATCCCCTGTTCGAGACCATCATCTTACTGGAGCGTTCGGTCAGATTCCTGCAGGCATGCTGGCTCATTGTTCTTATCCTGCTTATGTCCCGCCTGGGCTTGACCTGGCAGTATTATGCCGCTGGGATTACCACGGGCTTTGGGGTGTACTCAGCCTCAGACCTGGTCTTGCTGGAACTGCGAGCTCATTTGCACTGGATTACAGACGGAACGTTGGTTTTGTTGAATTCGACGGCATATAATGCCGCCGTTATCATTTGGGCGCTGTACTTTGTGCGGCCCCGCCTGAAGACGGGGATCATGGTCGCGAGTTTGCCCAACACGGAGATCTCGCGGTGGAACGAGGAGTTGAGTGAGTATCTCCACAAATGATTACAACCGTCATCATCGGATGCACGATAGCGGCTTTGCTGCTTTTGCTGTGGCGTCTGACGAAGGACTCGACGACGGGAACCGACCCGCTTCGGATGTGGGAGGCTGAAGGTCACAAGGTTAACGTGGACGCCTTTCGGCTGTTGGTGGACCCCGACGAAGCGGTCTTTCTGTGGAAATCTGTGCCGACGCCTGTGTTCCGGAGGCTTCAGAGGAAGCGAATTGCGCTCGCGCTGCACTCTGTCCACAGGATGGCCGGTAACGCCGCGCTTCTGATAAGAGTGGCCACGCTGGCTCGTCGGTCAGAAGATGCGCAAATCGCGAGCGCGGCCGACCAGCTCATGTTTCTCTGTTATCGGGTTCGGGTGAACGCGCTGATCGCCGAGCTTTACCTCGTTCTACGATGGATCTTCCCCGCGTGGGCCATAAGAGTCCCGATGGCGCTCGACCGGTATGAGCGACTGCTCCAAGTTTCGGTTTCCTGCGCTCCGATCTCCGTATCATTCCCTGCTAAGTACTCCTAGATGAGCAAGTTGGACTTGGCCTGAGGCTGGAGATAGGCTGAGCGCTGCGCAAATTTTTCATTGGACTTTTCTTTGCCGACTGGGCATCCTATCTGCAAACATCCGCTCACGGCCTAACCAGGGTGCCGCGCCAGCCCTGCTCCGAAGACCACAGAGCGCGTTTTGAGGTGCAGATGGACTCCGGAACGTGGATCAAGCAACTGCTGGAAGAGCGGTTCATGAAAGCCAGTGATGTCGAGCGCCTCAGCCGCTCCATCGCGGATGTGAAGGGCAACTCGGACTACTACGTTTCCCATGCGACCCTGGCGGACATCGGCGCCGGCTCGATCCCGAGCATCTACAAGATTTTCAGCCTGGCGGTCTGCCTGAAACTGCCCTACGAACAGGTTTTGCTGGTATTTGGCATCGACTTGAAAGAAGCCGCAGGTTACCCGACGGCAGGGGAGCCTCCGCGAGCCGAACTGGAGGCAGCCGTTCCGCAAACGCCCGGCTTTCGCTTTCAGCTGCAGTTTGATCAGCAAATCGACCCAAATCGAACCACCCTGTTGCATCCTGATGTGGTGCAGTCGGGATATCTCCCTGCGTACTCTCATCGGAGCAACAGTCAGCAGCGTTTTCGCTACGGGCTGATCGGGCTCGAAGATAGAAGTTTGGGAGACGTGATTCCGCCAGGTTCCGTCGTCGAAATCGACAAGGAGCAGAACACCGTCGTCAAGGGATTCGTCTGGAAAACGCTGCGCGAGCGTCCCATCTACTTTGTCTGGCACCAGGAGGGATATGGCTGCTGCTGGTGTCAGCAGGAAGCGACCGAACTGACCCTCATACCCCACCCTGTGTCCCGGGAACCAATCCGACGTTACAGAATGCCGAGAGACGCGTCCATTATCGGCAGGGTGGTAAATGCCTGGTCGCCATTCCAGCCTGTACTTGCTATTGCCTGACCAAGACTTCTTGGAGGCAGAGCCCCAGAAGCGCTAGCGTGATCCGGTCCTAATACAGCCGGGACGATTGGAAGCACGATCTGCGAGGCATGCCGGTCATCGTGGTAAATCGTGTTCACAGCGGTGGCAGACCGGCGGTTGCCGTTGAGCGGCTCCCCAGTGTTGGGATTAACATCAAAACGTGGGAAATTGCTGCTGGAGATGTCGAGGCGGATGCGGTGACCTTTCTTGAAGATCATTGCGGTCGGGTACATGTCTATAGAAATTTGATAGACGTCTCCAGGCTTCATGAGTTCTGCGTGTTCCAGTAAATTGCGATAGCGTGCTCGAATGATCCCATCCTGAACACCAAGGTCGAATCCCGCAGGAAAGTCCTTACTTGGTGGATAAACGTCAACCAATTTGGCAGTGAAATCGGTGTCGGGCGCGGTCGACGATGCCCAGAGCTTCATCAATAGGGGTCCTGTGACTTCGATATCTTCCTTCAGGGGTTCAGTCGCGAAAACGAGCACATCGTTTCTGGCAGAGAGCGGGCGCGTGTCGTCGCAGTTCCAGAGTTCGGCGCGGCAGCGTTGGTCGTAAGGTCCTTGTTCCATCAGGTTTCCTGAATCACCAGGACGCTCGATCGTGTTGTGGTGCGACAGGGGGCCGTAATGTGCTGCGATGTTGCCTCCGATGGTCGGGGCAGGATGGGCTGGGTCGAACTCGTAGCTGTTCGGAGGTTCGTTCGAAGGCTTTTCGGTGGAGAGCACTCCATTCGAGCGCAAGTAGTACGAGGTCTGTCTGGCGCGTTTGAGCGGCCACTCCGACTCATCGCGCCAGTGGCCTCCGACGAAGATGCGTCCCTCGCCGGTCTTATGTCCATCGCCTCCGCCCATGATAAAGATGCGGACAGGCGACTCACGATCAACCCCATTGTCGACACTCTTGAGCCAGTGGTCAAACCAACGCGAACTGAGTTGGCCAGGATCGATGCTGGCCGAGGGACCAAACTCAGCTTCTCCCGCCGTTGTGTGCTTTGCTCCGCCATGCCACCACGGTCCGACGAGCAACTTCTGGTTGGGCTTCGTCTTGCTCAGTGCGATCCAGTTCAAGCTCGTGCCGCCCAAGTTGGAGTCGAACCAGCCGGTGAGATGGTAGACCGGGATGTCCTTATATTCAGCAACGTGATCGACCACGTCCACGCCGACGTCTTTCCAATATGCGTCATTGTCGCCATGAGACATGGCCTCGATGAGCCAATTCTCGTAGCCGGGGACGAGGCGAAGCGGTGTCGTGCCAGGGCGCAGGGGCAAGGCCTTCACATATTCGCGCACGTGCTCTCCAAGTTTCGCCACTGCTTGTTTATTCTTCGCTCCGTCACGGTCACCCTCAGGCTCGAAAAGATTAAAAATCCAATTCATCCAGCGCAGCTCAAAAGCGCCGTTATGGCGCAAACCGACGCGTCCTGGATCAGAAGTCGCGTAGGCGGGAATCATCGCCTTCAGACATGGCGCGTTCGACAGAGCAAGTGCATGCTGTGTTCCTCCGGGATACGACGCGCCTACGGTCCCAATGGCACAATTGGACCAGGGCTGGGAGCTAATCCACTTGGCAGTGTCGTAGCCGTCGTTAATATCGTCGCGGAAAAATCGCCAGACACCTTCCGAATTGAACCGGCCCCGCACATCTTGGAGTATGACCACGTACCCTTGTTTGACCCAGTAGTTGGCGTAATCGACATCATTGTCTTTACCGTATGGCGTGCGCTCCAGGATCACCGGAAACTTGCCTTCCACAACTTTCCCGTTCGCTGCTGGACGATAGATATTCGTTGCGAGGTGCACATCATCGCGCATGGGAACCATGATGTTGGGGAAAGCAACGATGTCATAGTTTGACGACCCGGAAGCCTCGGGAGTTTGGGCCGTGATGCAGGTTGTGAGGAGCGGAACCAGGAGGAAGACGGTCAACGCATTGGGTTTTGTGGACATCGAGCCATGTATTGTATGCCACTTGCGCGGCTCGCAATAACGCTCCATCATCAGATTTCTGGTGGTTAGCGTCTTGTCGCTAGCCTTACCTTACCGGATTACGGAAGGTTTGCCCGTCACTCGGGAGCGGTTCAGCGATCTGATCCCATGTACGCTCTTCCCGCAAAGGCCGCAATATTCCGAAGTGCCCGCCGCTTTTTGCCGGCTTTGGCCGCCATCCGAATTCC
>Ga0137418_10000223_pt1 | contig 47120 bp, 37 predicted proteins | sample CZODoug3_1_2_16f_FD_122242 | JGI IMG/M metagenome (GOLD analysis project Ga0137418, IMG submission 122242) | Vadose zone soil fungal communities from Angelo Coast Range Reserve, California, USA - CZODoug3_1_2_16fungal (Hybrid Assembly) | ecosystem: Environmental > Terrestrial > Soil > Vadose...
TTCCTGGGAGAAAGAAATTCGGTGGGGGGAAACGAGGCAAATGTGCAAAGCGCCGTTGGGTTGGCCGACTTGGCTTCTTCCACCAATTCATCAATGAAGCGCGTTACTCGGGCCACGCCGCTCCAGCGGACAATTTCAGCCGGAATCTCATTGACGACGCTCAGAGCGAAGAGGGCAGGATGATCCCGGCAATCCTCGGCGGCCTGACGGACTGCGCCATGGGCCTGGCGTTGGACTTCGTACTCTTCAAAGAAGCAGAGGTGCTTGGGCCAGGGCACATCGATCAAAATTCGGAGTCGATGTTTGGCTGCCAGATCCAGCACCCATACCGGTGGAACGTAATAGACGCGGATGAGGTTCGCGCCGAGTTCGCGGATTTGTCTGAAATCTCGATCCACCAGTTCGGCCGCTCCGAAAGTATGCCCGGTAGCGTCCGGGGCAAATGGGCCATAGGTTACGCCCTTGACATGAAATTTCTCGGAGCCTACGCGAAAGAATTTCCCATCAACGAACACACGGTCAGGGTAAGCATCCGACGGGGTCATTAATCCTGGAGGTGTTCGGCTTTGGCGATAACGCGACTCAGGCGCGATTCGGATCGGCGCTGAAATTCTTTCTTCACGCTGAGGTGGTACTTCCAAACCAGGTTTGCCGGATCGATCTTTTTCGGATCTACCAGGAGGATCGGGACGCAATCGGCGGTCTGGATGGTAAGGAGAAGGCCGGGGCGATCCGTGGCGGAGGCATCGCCTTTGCAAAGGTCGGCCGACGGCTGGGGGAAAATGCGAATTACATCCGAGTGGATTTGCTTGAGCGGGATCAGTTCGAGATCGGCGGCACCAAGGGCGGATTGAAACAGGCGGCGATTTTCGAGGACGTTTTCGCGGGTGTCCCATTCCATGAAGCCGAGGTTAAGAACTTTTTCGGATTCGAGCGGGCTAACGCCGCCGGGGCGGGTGCTGAAACCGTGGACGAGCCAGGGAAGCTTGCGAAAAGGGGCGAGTTCGAGAATCTGCAGACCGCGGGACTTGCGGAGATGCCAGGGCGCAGCGATATGGGGGACAGGAGGCGCAGGGGGCGCCGGTTGACCCGGGCGACGCCTCCTCAATGAAGTTTTTCTAGTAGCCACAATCAGACCAGTATAATCGCAACAGGATGAAGGGTAAAAATCGCGGAAGCGGCGAAGCGGCCGCACGGGTGAGCAAATGATCGTTGGCATGGGAATCGATGTGGCGGAAGTGCCTCGTATTCAGGAAGTGATTGAATCGCAGAGGGAGAGGTTTTTGCGGCGTGTGTATACGCTAGATGAGGTGGCGTATTGCGAGCAGTTCAGGAACAAATACGAGCGGTATGCCGGACGGTTTGCGGTGAAAGAAGCGGCGATGAAGGCCTTGGGGACGGGCTGGAGCCGCGGCGTGAGGTGGGTGGACGTGGAAGTGGTGCGTCAGCGGGGCGGCCGTCCGAGTTTGGCGTTGAGGGGCGAAGCGAGGAAGATTGCTGATGCGCTGGGAGTGAAGAATATCGCGGTGAGCATTACGCATACGTCGGAGCAAGCGATTGCGCAGGTGATTTTTGAAGGATAGGAGCCGGATTTACCACAGAGGACTCTGAGGTTCCACAGAGGGCGCGGAGAAGAGTGAAAGTTTCCTGCCGGATTTGGCCATTCAAAACATTTGAAGTCAGATCTACCTGGCGGCAAGGGATGCGCATTCGACGGGGGCGGCGAGAAGATGCTTGTCCTCTTCGCGCGTGATGGCGGCATAAACGAACTGATTTGGTGGAAGAGGTACGGGCAAGAGTACCTGAAGATAATTTTCGGAGAGGGCTGGAGTCGAATCGGGATCGTCGGCAGGGTCGCGCCGCAGGGTGAGGACGCGGAGAGTACGGCCGATTTGCGAGCGGCGAAAGGCGGCGGATTTGGAATCGGCAAGAGAGCGAAGTTCGCGGGCGCGAGTCTTAATGACGTGGCCGGACAGTTGGCCGGGTAATGAGGCTGCCTTGGTGCCGGGGCGTTGCGAGTAGGAAAAAACGTGGAGGTAAGTGAAGGGGCGGGCAGCGATGAAGTCCAGCGTTGCGGCGTGATCGGCATCGGTTTCGCCTGGGAAACCTGCAATGACGTCGGCTCCGATGGCGGCATTGGGCAGGCAATCACGGATGAGTTCGACGCGGCGGGCGTAGTGCTCGGCGCGATACCAGCGATGCATGGCGGCGAGGATGCGGTCGGAAGCGGATTGCAGCGGCATATGGAAATGTGGGGCGATGCGATGGTTCGAAGCGAAGAAGTTGATGAGATCCTGAGTGACGTCGAGCGGCTCAATAGAGCTGATGCGTAGACGCTGGACAGGAGTTTCATCGAGGACACGGCGAAGCAGATCGAGGAATTCGACCTGCGGCGCGAGGTCGCGCCCGTAGGTGCCGAGGTTGATGCCACTGAGAACGATCTCGCGGAATCCGGAATCGGAGAGGTGTTGAATTTCGGAGAGGACGGTTTGCGGGGGCAGGCTGCGGGATTTGCCGCGCACGAACGGGATTACGCAGAAGGAGCAGCGGGAGTTGCAGCCGTCCTGGATCTTTAGCGTGGGGCGAGTGTGATTCCCTTCCCCGCCTAGAACCGGGGCGACTAGAACATCGGTGAGCTGGAAAATATCGCCGGTGAGGATGGGCGCTGGGTGGGACACGAGATTTTCGTGAACGGATCGAGCGGGCAGAGCAAGCTCCGCCCCTACAATTTGATTACCGGAAACGGTGGAAATGGAGTGGAGGAGCCTGGGGATTTGGGGTTTGTGGGAATTGCCGACGACAAAGCTGACGCCTGGGAGAGCCGCGATTTCTTCGGGTGCGCGCTGGGCGTAACAACCGGTTACGAGGATGCGCGTTGCGGGATTGGCAGCGTGAATTTTGCGAATGGCGTCGCGGGCCTGCGCATCAGCCGCGGCGGTGACGGTGCAGGTGTTGAGAACCACGACGTCGGCCGACGAAGAATCGGGCGCGAGCGAGCAGCCCTGTTCACGCAGTTGGCGTTCGATGGCCGCGCCATCCGCCTGGGTGGCGCGGCAGCCGAATTGTTGGATAAAAAAGGTGCCCATTGGAAAAAGACGCCAAAGTGCTATTTAAGCACACGGGCGCGTGGCGTCACAGCGGCGCCGCAGCAGTAGCGCTTTACGGCAAGTTGTGGGGCCTATACAATTCTAGGCTTCCATGACGCATACTCGGAGAAATCCATCCCAACTGATTGATCCGAGAGTTTCCGTGGTGATTCCGGTTTACAACGAAAAAAACACCATTTGCGAAATCCTGCGCCGCGTGGAAGAAACAGATATGCGCAAGGAAATCGTGGTGGTGGACGATTGCTCGAAAGATGGAACGCGGGAGATTCTGCAAACGCTGGCGGAGCGGCAAGGGCGGGGAGAGAGTCAGGCGCCGGCCAACGACGGGGAAGACCCGATCGAGTTGAGGAATATCCGCTTCTTTTTTCAGGAGCAGAATCAGGGAAAGGGAGCGGCGTTGCGGCAAGGCTTCGCGGTGGCGACCGGAGACATTGTGCTAGTACAGGATGCGGACCTGGAGTATGACCCGCGCGACTATCCCAAGCTGCTGGAGCCGATTGTGGAAGGGCGAGCGGATGTGGTGTACGGTTCGCGGTTTTTGGGCGGGCCGCAGCGCGTGCATTATTTCTGGCACTACGTTGCCAACAAGGCGCTGACTTTGCTTTCCGATATTTTCACCAACCTGAAGCTGACCGATATGGAGACGTGCTACAAGGTGTTCCGGCGCGAGGTGCTGAAGGATATTCAGCTGAAATCCAATCGGTTTGGATTTGAGCCGGAAATTACCGCAAAAATTGCCAAGGGCAACTGGCGAGTTTATGAAGTGCCAATCAGCTATGCCGGGCGGACGTATGAAGAGGGGAAAAAAATCACCTGGAAAGACGGCGTGCAGGCACTTTGGTGCATCATTCGGTTCAAGTTCAGCGATTAGCAGGAAGAGCGGCCGTTATCTGACATCGGTTGGGCTTTAGCAGATAGCTTTTCAAGAGAACAATTGGTTTGCGATTCCCCACCATACAGCAAGCTTTTTCCCGAACGACTTCTGAAGAAAGAGACTAATACACCCGATAGAAAAGATGGGGAGCGGATTAAAAGCGCCCGCCTCGGACGGCCCCCGCTACAAGTGCGGGAAAATGGGGCCACCTGAAGGTGGCCGCTACGCACGTAGGATCAGGCCTGGGACAAGCGGCGCTGAAACGTCAGCAGGATCAGGTCTGCTCGGCGGCGCACGCCGAACTTGTTGAGTAAGTTGGACACGTGGAACTTGACGGTGCGCTCGGCAATATTGAGTTTGCTGGCGATTTCCTTGTTGGAAAGATTCTCGAGAAGCGAATCGAGAACTTCCTGTTCGCGCCGGCTGAGATTGGTGACCGAGTCGGTCTTGAGGCGGCGTCCCTGGCTGGTGAGAATGGAATCAACGAAACCGGAAAGCACCGACCGCGGCACCCAGAAGCCTCCCTGCGATACCAGCGGCAGAGCGCGAGAAAGCTGGTCGCGGGCTTCCGCGTAGGTGAGGATGCCCTTCACGCCGAGGCGGAGAAGCGAGAAGCAGTTGGCTTCGTTGATCGCATCCCCTACGACAATAAGCCGAGCATCGACGTGACGCTCCAGAATATTTGTGAGCAACGCGCCGGTGGCCTGGCGAGCGGCATGCGCATCAACGACGTACACTTGAGCGATAGGAGGCTCGAAGTTGCGCAAATCGGGAGCCAGGGTGGATTCGAGTTGTTTGGCGATGACCTTGAACTGAGAAGCCTTGCCCAGAAGGCGCTCAAACTCTGTGAGCACCAGCGGGTGAGGCGAGAGCAGACAGACGGTTAGTTTGGAAGCCATAGTTTTCGTAGCCACTGTCCTTGAGGGTAGAGAAACCCAGGCCAAGGGGCAAGGGCCTTGCGGGCAGATGTTCACGAATTGTTACTGACAGATAAGACGTGTTTTCAGGGGGTTGGGGCGGGTTAGCGACCCGTTCAATGAGAAGGGGGTTCGTTTCCACGGGAAAGGCCGTAAAATGTAGGGATACCCTTGGGCCTGCAAGGCGGCCAAAGGGTGTCTCCGAACGAGGAACTGAGTGCGAGACCTGAACCAATCCGATAAGGCGCTGAGAGAGTTGCTGGCGGAGCGCATCCTGGTGCTGGACGGCGCAATGGGTACCATGCTGCAGCAACGGGACTTATCGGCGGCTGATTTTGGGGGCCCGGCGCTGGAGGGATGCAACGAGAACCTGGTGCGAACTCGGCCGGACGTGGTGCTGGACATCCACCGGAAGTACTTTGAGGCCGGGGCGGACATTGTTGAAACGAACAGCTTTGGTAGCACGCCGCTGGTGCTGGCGGAATATGGGCTCCAGGCGGATGCGCTGGAATTGAATAAGCGCGCGGCTACGCTGGCCAGGCAGGCGGCGGAAGAGTACTCGACGCCGGGCAGGCCGCGGTTTGTCGCCGGGTCAATGGGGCCGACGACGAAGGCGATTACAGTGACCGGCGGAGTCACGTTCGAGGGGCTGCAGGATTCCTACTACGTGCAGGCGAAGGGATTGATTGAGGGCGGGAGCGATCTGCTGCTGGTGGAAACCTGCCAAGACACGCGGAATATCAAGGCCGCGATCCTGGCCATTCAAAAACTTTCCAGGGAAATCGGGATGAGAGTTCCCTTCCTGGTTTCCGTGACGATCGAGCCGATGGGTTCGATGCTGGCGGGACAGACGGTAGAAGCGATGTGGGCTTCGCTGCGGCATGCGCACCCGCTGGCGTTCGGGATGAACTGCGCGACGGGGCCGGAGTTCATGACCGACCATATCCGGACGCTAAGCACGATTAGCGGGGAATTTGTTTCGTGCTATCCGAATGCCGGTTTACCGGATGAGGAGGGCAAGTATCTCGAAACGCCGTCCTCGCTGGCGACGCAGCTGGAAAAATTTGTGAACCACGGCTGGCTGAACCTGGTGGGAGGCTGCTGCGGAACAACCGAGAAGCATATCCGGGCGATTGCGCAGATGGTGGACGGAAAGAAGCCACGGATGCGGCCACAGGAAGCGCACCGGGCAGTGTACTCGGGAATCGAGACCATCGAAGCGGATGATTCGACACGGCCGCTGCTGGTGGGCGAGCGGACGAACGTGATTGGGTCGCGCCTCTTCAAAAACCTGGTAGCAGAAGAGAAATGGGAAGAGGCTACGGAGATCGCGCGTAGACAGGTGAAAGGCGGAGCGCACATCGTAGACGTGTGCCTGCAAAGCACGGAGCGCGATGAGAAGAAGGACATCGAGCCGTTCTACGAGAAGCTGATCCGGAAAATCAAAGCGCCGGTGATGATTGACACGACGGATCCCACGGCCGTGGCGCTGGCGCTGACGTATTGCCAGGGCAAGGCGATCATTAATTCCATAAACCTGGAAGATGGCGAAGAGAAATTCGAGAAGGTGGTCCCGATTGCGCATGATTTCGGCGCCGCGATTGTGGTGGGCTGCATTGACGAAGACCCGGTGCAGGCGCAGGCGTTCACGCGCGAGAGGAAGCTCGAAATCGCAAAGCGGTCGTATGAGCTGCTGACGAAGAAATACGGGATGGCGCCGGAAGATATTATTTTCGACCCGCTCGTCTTTCCATGCGCGACGGGAGATGAGAACTACATTGGCGGTGCGGTGGAAACGATGGAAGGGATCCGGCTGATCAAGCAGGCGCTGCCGGATACGCGGACGATCCTGGGGATTTCAAATGTGTCTTTCGGGCTGCCTGCGGGCGCGCGCGAGGTGGTTAATTCGGTCTTCTTGTACTACTGCACTAAAGCCGGGCTGGACCTGGCGATCGTGAATGCGGAGAAGCTGGAGCGGTTCGCTTCGATTCCAGAGCATGAACGGCGACTTGCGGAGGATCTGCTGTTTCAGCACAAGCCGAAGGATCTGGCTGCGGATCACCCGCGAGCCGAGCTTTTGCGTGACGTGCCCGAGGATTGGCGAAAACAGAGCAAGGAACAGAAAGCGGCGATCAATCAATTTCACATCGCGGCTATTACGGAGCACTTCCGCACAACGAAAAAGAAGGAAAAAACGACGGGAGAAGAATTGCCGCTGGACGAGCGGTTGGGGAATTACATCATTCAGGGGACGCGCGACGGTCTGATTGCGGATCTGGAGCGAAAGCGGGCGGAAGGAGTGCCGCCGCTGGACATCATCAACGGCCCGCTGATGACGGGCATGGCCGAAGTGGGAAGGCTGTTCAACGCCAACGAATTGATTGTGGCGGAGGTGCTGCAGTCCGCCGAGGCGATGAAGGCGGCTGTGGGCCACTTGGAACAGTTCATGGAAAAGGCGGACACGGCGAAGCGCGGGAAAGTGGTGCTGGCAACCGTGAAAGGAGACGTGCACGACATCGGGAAAAACCTGGTGGAAATTATTTTGAAGAACAACGGGTTCGATGTGGTGAACCTGGGGATCAAGGTTCCACCTGAAGAATTGATCAAAGCATTTCAGGCGCACAAACCGGATGCGATCGGGCTTTCCGGGCTGCTGGTGAAGAGCGCGCAGCAGATGATCATCACGGCAAGCGACTTGAAGGATGCGGGGATCAATGTGCCGTTACTTGTGGGTGGCGCGGCGCTGAGCGCGAGATTTACGGAACAAAAGATCGCGCCGAGTTACCAGAGTGCGGTGTGTTATGCCAAGGATGCCATGACCGGCTTGCGGCTGATGAACGAGCTGATGGATCCTGCGACCCGTGCGCGAGTGATTAGCGAACATACGAGTTCCGGCAACGGCGTGAGTTTGGCGACCACAGTGAAGATCGTGGAAAAGCCAGCTGTTAAGCGGTCACCGAAGGTCCGAAGGGACTTGTCAATTCCGGAAGTGGAGACGTTGGAGCGCAAGGTGCGGCTGGTGCCGGACCTGCGCGAGCTTTGGGGCTACATCAACCCGTTTATGCTCTATGGGCGGCACATGGGGTATCGGGGCGATTTCGAGAAGCATCTGGCGGCGCGCGAAGCGAAAGCGGTAGAGCTGTACAACGAGATGGAGGAAGTGAAAGACGAAGCCGCAGGATTCATGAAGGTGCGCGCAGTCTGGCAATTCTTTGAGGCGGAGGCGGAGGGCGAGACGCTGCGCCTTTTTGCGCCCGACGCGGGAGAACCGGTGCAGACCTGGAAGTTCAAGAGACAGAAAACCGGCGACCAGCTATGCCTGAGCGATTACGTGCTGGATCCAAAAGATGGGAAACGAGACCACGTGGCCGTGTTTGTGGTGACGGCCGGCGAGGGAATCCGCGACCGCGCCGAGAAGGCAAAGCACGAAGGTTACTACTTCAAGTCGCACGGATTGCAGGCCCTGGCGATTGAAAGCGCGGAGGCTTGCGCGGAATGGCTGCATCGGAGGATCCGCGAGGATTGGGGCTTCCCAGACCCGCCGGAGATGACGATGCCGCAGCGATTCACCTCGCGCTATCGCGGCAAGAGATACAGCTTTGGCTATCCGGCGTGCCCGGACTTGGAAGATCAAGCGGGAATCTGGAAGATTCTGCGGCCGGAAGAGATTGGCGTACAGTTGACCGAAGGATTCATGATGGACCCTGAAGCGAGCGTGAGCGCGTTGGCGTTTCACCACCCGGATTGCACGTACTTCAGCGTGGGAGAGAGCCCGGGCGGAGTCTGAGGGTTCCGGTGACCTGGAGAGAGAATTCCGGGTCTAGGACGGCAAAACTACCAGGAATTCCGTAACGAAAAAATACAATCGGGCTGCAAGTCGGGTATACTTGCGCGAATTTGGATTGCACGGCGACCAGCCCGAACTGAAATAAATGGGGCGTGACATAGCGTCATGGAAAACGGATGACCCTGGGCTCCCTGCAACTATCCATTGTGATTCCGTCCTTTAATGAAGAGCAGCGACTGCCAGCTACTCTGGAGCGAATCGCCAGTTACATCAGGGCTTCCGGCAGGAAGACAGAAGTGATCGTGGTGGACGACGGTTCAATGGATAGCACCGCGCGTGTAGCCGAATCGTTCCGCGGGAAAATTGAAGATATTCGGGTCGTTCCAAACGGGCAGAATCGTGGGAAGGGATACAGTGTTCGCCGCGGGTCGCTGGAGGCGCGCGGCGAGATTGTTCTTTTTACGGACGCGGATCTTTCGGCTCCCATAGAGGAAGCGGACAAGTTGCTTGCAAAGCTGGATGAGTATGACCTGGCCATTGGCTCGCGGGCGGTGAATCGCGAGCTGATCGAGGTCCACGAATCCGTGTTTCGCGAATTTGCGGGGATCATTTTCAACCGGATTGTGCGAGTGATCTTGCGGTTGCCATTCGTGGACACACAGTGCGGGTTCAAGGCGTTCCGGCGCGAAAAGTGTCAGATCATTTTTGAGCAACAGACTATCGAACGGTTTGGGTTTGATCCCGAACTGCTCTATCTTGCCCGGCACCACGGCCTGCGAACCGTGGAGGTGGCGGTTCGTTGGGCGCACTCACCGGCAACAAAGGTGAATATGTGGCGGGACAGTGTGCAGATGTTTCTGGACGTGGTGATTATCCGGTGGAACGCGCTGCGCGGGCGCTACAGGGCAGTCCGAAGCTGAGCTTCAACGGGATTCTCTTGGGTACAGTTCCCTCCCCCTGCGGCGAGAGTTCTCGCGACTGGCGATGATGACTTGGCTTCTGACCAGCGCGATTTCTCATCACCGCCGGATGTATGATGGGAGGATGCAGCAAGCCAAAACGATGTCCGGGGGACGACTTCGTTGAGCATAAATCAGGAATTCTGGTGACTGGTGCAGGCGGATTCATTGGGGGCGCGCTGATATCGGTTTTGCGCAAGAAGGGGTACCGGAATGTGCGTGGGGTTGACATCAAGCCATTCGATCAGTGGTATCAGCAGTTTGATGACGTTGAAAATCTTTCGATCGATTTGAACCTCAAAGAGAACTGCGAACGGCCCGCCGAAGGCGCCGCGGAAAATTACAACCTGGCTGCCAACATGGGCGGGATGGGCTTCATTTGAGGCGAACAAAGCACTCTGCATGTTGTCTGTTCTGATCAATACACACATGCTGTAAGCGGCGGTAAAGCGTGGGGCCAAGCGCTTCTTCTACGCTTCGTCCGCTTGCGTCTATAAAGGCGACAAGCAGAAAACTTTCGAGGCGCCCTCTCTGAAAGAAGAGGACGCCTACGCGGCGCTCGCGGAAGACGGCTACGGCTGGGAGAAACTGTTTTCGGAGCGCATGTGCCGGCATTTCCGGGAGGATTTCAATCTCTACACGCGGGTGGCGCGTTTTCACAATGTTTACGGGCCGTGGGGAACCTGGTTTGGGGGCGCGAAAAGGCTCCGGCTGAAGTCTGCCGAAAAGTGATTGAAGCGAAAATTTCCGGGAAGCACGCGATTGAAATCTGGGGAAGCGGGAACCAGACGCGAAGTTTCATGTTCATTGATGACTGCAGCGAAGGCATTCAGAAAATCATGGACTCCGATATTCTTGAACCGATCAATTTGGGGTCGAGCGAAGCTGTAACGATCAATCAACTGGTGGACATTACCGAAGCGATTGCAGGAATCAAACTGAAGCGAAATTGCGATTTGAGCGCGCCGAAGGGCGAGAACGGGAGAAACAGCGACAATACACTGATTAAGAAATATCTCGGCTGGGAAGCGAGCACGCCGCTGCGTGTGGGGATGGAAAAGACCTACCGCTGGATCCGCGACCAGTATCAGGCGCGTGAGCGGGGAGATGCGGGCGTGGTTCGCGAATCCAGAGTTCTGCACTAGGAACGGGGCCTCTCCCAGGACCATCCCGCGATCTATTTCACCAAGCTATCCGCTTCATAAAAATTTAGGATTGCACCGCCGGCTTCGACCGTGAGCGCTGCCGCGAAGTTTTCTGCAGGGATGAACGAATAAATCCTCCAGCGATCGGCGTCGCTACTGCGAAGGACAACCGGCTGGCCCGGAGCGAGCGTGACATCGAAGCTCTTCAGGGGGATCTGCAAACCCTTGCCGTGAGCTTTAATATAGGATTCCTTGCGCGTCCAGGCGTTGAAAAAACCTTCTCCGCGGAGTTCAGGCGGCAAGGAGAGAAGCTCCTGGCGCTCACGGATCGAAAAGTAGCGTGTAGCGATTTCCTCGGAGGCAATTTCCGGGCGAACCCATTCGAGATCGACACCCAACTCGTGGTTGAATGCAATCGCATAGATGGCCAGGCCGTGGGAGTGGGAGAGATTGAACTGGAGAGGGAGTTCCCTTCCCTCAACAGCGAGAACCGGCTTGCCAAACTCGCCGGTCTGCAGGAGAACCGCCGAGGGAGAGCAGGAGAGATAGCGGGCGAGCAGGAGGCGAAGAACGGCGCGTGCAACGGTGAAGCGGTGCTGATCACGCAACTGCACGAATCTCGCGGTTCTTGAGGATTCCTCGGAGTTCAGTAGACCAACCAGCGGCGGAAGAGAGGATGCCGGGAGATCCAAAGAAGCGAGCCAAAGATGGACCGAGTCCGGGGCAAGCTTAAGGAACTCGGGAGCTGGCATCCATTTTGTGAGCGGATCCATGAGAAGAAGAGACGTCTAACTGATGATTGTCTGGATGTTGGTATATTCGAGCAAGCCTTCGAGGGCGTGCTCGACACCAATGCCGGACTGTTTGTGACCGCCGTAAGCCGCATGGGGAGAAAGCCACTGCACGGAGTTGATCCACACATTGCCGCATTCCAGTTGCTGTGCGATGGATTTGGCCTTTTCGACGTCGCGGGACCAGACGGATGCGCCGAGGCCGTAGTCGGAGTGATTGGCGCGGCAGATGACATCATCGATATCACGAAATTTCAGTAGCGGCAAGACCGGCCCGAATGCCTCCTCGACGACGACGCGAGCGTCTTCGGGAGGATTGTCGATAATGGTGACTGGGACGAAATAGCCTGAACCGTTTTTGGCTTCTCCACCCAACAGGAAACGAAGACCATCTTTTTTGGCCGAGGCGATGAGATCGTTGACCTTGGCGAATTGCATGCGGTTCTGAATCGGTCCGAGCTTGGTTCCTTCCTCCTCGCCGTTTCCGACTTTCACCGTCCGGGCGTAGCTGACCAGGGCCTGACTGAAGGCGTCGTAAATTTCTTCGTGGACGTAGACACGCTTGGCAGCGATGCAAAACTGGCCGGAATTGCGAAAAGCGACCCAAAAAACTTTTTCCGCGGTCGCGGGAATGTCCACATCGGGAAGTACGATGGCGGGATCGTTGCCGCCCAGTTCAAGAGTCACACGTTTCAGATTTGTAGCGGCGCTTTGCATCACCCGGCGGCCGGTGGCGGTGGAGCCCGTGAAGGCAATTTTGTTGATTCCGGAATGCGCTGTGAGCCAGGGACCCAGGCGATCTCCACCGGAGACGACATTCAAGACACCTGGGGGCAGGACATCCTGCAGAAGCTCGCCAATTTTGAGCGCGCAAAGGGGAGTGTACGGAGAAGGCTTCCAGATTACTGTGTTGCCCGCGAGAAGCGCGGGCGCAATTTTCCAGGCGGCGAGGAGTAAGGGAAAATTCCACGGGGTGATTGCTCCAACGACGCCGAGAGGCACGTGGTGGCTTTCATAGCGACGTCCATTTTCATCGGTGTGGACGGAGATGGGCAGATCTTTTCTGCTTAGTTCACGAAACCAGAGCGCGCTGCGGAGGATCTCCGATTTGGCCTCGGGATGAGGCTTACCCTGCTCCCGGGTCATCAGGGCCATCAATTGATCGGCATTTTCTTCAATCTTTGCCGCAATAGCCAGGAGGGCCTCTTTCCGCGAAGCCAGCGGTAGAGTTCTCCAATCGAGGAAGGCGGTGCGTGCGGCAGCGACTGCTGCGTCCAAGTGCTCGCAGGTGCAATCGGGAACGCGGGCGATGACTTCTTCGGTCGCCGGATTAACTACCTCGATGCACTCGGATAGTTTTACGAGCCGCCCATTGATGGCCATCGAGTACTCACTAATGAATGAAATTGACATGGAATCGTCCCCCCTGAATCATACCGAATTCGGGAGTCCAATTTCATTGGGGAGCACGACCTACGCCCTCCGATCTGAGCCGGTCACCGGCATGCGGACAACTGGCCGAAGTGGATAGCTCGGCGTGCGGTTCCTTCAAGGCCACAAACGTGAGGAGGCGGCGACCGGTAACTGACTGCGCTAACTCCGAGGATTACTTGATTAGAGTGCTATTCGAGAATTCTTCCGGGCAGCAGTCGGATCATCGTCCGCGTGCGTTTCCAGGACAGGTTTCGGTGTCAATCCAGCGGAAAAGAGCCCTGGCTCGGCCTCCACTGTGACTTTCAGGACCGGAACCTTCGGCTGCAGAATCTGCTGCGCTTTTCTCTGGCGCGAAATGCCGGAAGTTGCCCATAAGAAAAGTTCCGCGAAGAACGGCAGAGGATCAAGGACCGAAAAAGTGGCCAGGGTAAATTTTCCGCTGGCCCAAGCGGAGAGGAGCGCCTTGATTTCCGCGCCGCGATTACGGGACTTGGCGATGGCCACAACGTCCGTGATCTCACGCACCCAGGCCGCTTTCCGATGTTTGGTGATGGGAGCAACGTCGATGCCGGTCTTCTGCTGCCACAAGAGGTAAGTGAAATCAATGCTGGCCGCTTTGCCTAGAGTGTGCCAGCCCCAGGGACGGAGATTGGCGTCGAGAATCTTGTACTGGGAGTCGCGCGGATCGAATTTGAACTCTATTTCGCCAATTCCGTCATAACCGATGCTTTCCAGGAAGCGGCGTCCGCTGGATTCGACGACGGGCTGTTCGACGGTTTGCACAAAGGTGCTAGCGTTGCCGAATTCAATGGGATATTGCCGCCTGCGTTGCGCAACCAGGGAAGCGATGACCTTTCCACTCCTGCAAAGCGCGCAGTACGAGAATTGATTCTCTCCACCGCCCGGGATACGCTCCTGGGCCAGAATGGAGTCGGCGGACACGTAGCGGCACATCTGAGCGAAACGTTGATGCAGCTCTTCGGAGTTCTCCACCGGCAATGCCTTGACGTTGGTGTGCGGAAAAAAATGATGATTTACGGCGGGCTTCAGGATGAGCGGATAGGGTGGATTGCGATCTTCGACATCGGAAGGATGGTTGCCCGTGGCGGTCCAGGGAGTGGCAATTCCCAACTCGGCGGCGCGGCCGTAGGTCAATCGCTTGTCCAGAGCGAACTGGGTGATTTCCGCGCGAGGTGCTGCAAGGTGATAGATGGAACTCAGCGACTCGTGATTGGCCGAAACCATCTCGACGGATTCGTCGGTGGTGGGAAAAAGAACCCAGCCCTGGAGGTCGTGGTGGCGCCCTTCGCGGAGAAGAAATTCCACCAGATTTTCTTTGCACTCGAAAAAGCGTTTGGTGTAGCGGGAGAATTGGGCAATTGATTTGGAGCGATCGGCGTCAACCACCCAGACCGGGATGCCGTGTGCGCCGAGGCTACGGGCGACACCAAGGCCAACAAAATTTCCGCCGAGAACGATTGCACCGGGTTTGATATTTCGAGGTTCAGACCTGCGCGGGTTCAAGTTCATGGATCGGGTTCTCTCCCTCAGATTGTTGCAGCCGTGACTTCCGTTTGCCGGCCAGTGCCGCGGCGAGGCGCGGGCCGGCGTTATTGGTGCCAGTGACAAATCGGAGGGTGGGTCCCAGAGTCCGTTCGGCGACGACACCTGTCATGAAGAGGCCGGGGACAGAGGTCTCCAGGCTGGTTTGCAACACCGGATAGCCATCGGAGGTCTGTTTGATCTCTTGCTTGAGGACGCTGTCGAGAATGCCGTAGCGCGATATGTCGATCTTGTAGCCGGTAGCCAGAACGACCCGGTCGACCTGTTCCTTCGAACCATCGCTCAAGAAGAGGTTCAAACGGCCGCCATTGGCTTCAACGGAACTCACCGTGACACTCGTTTTAACCTGCACACCCTGCAACCTGGGCTCCAGCCAGTAAGCCCCTACGGGGCGCGCGCAGTCTTTCAGGAGTTGTGCCTGCACTTCCGGAGTTTGTCGGCGAAATTTTTCCGGATTGGCCATCACGCGGGCGGTCTTGATAGTTCCGAGATCGGTGGGAGGGAATACCATATGGGAAAAGGGTAAAAGCGGACCGGAAGTGAGCGTGCGAAAAAGATTTTTTCGCCAGGCGAAGGGGCGATACGCCAGTTGGGGAGCGCGAGTGACAATGATCACATCCGCGCCATTTTCGTGAAGTATCGCAGCATACTCGAGCGCGCTTTGGCCTTTGCCGAGAACGGCGACGCGCAGGCGCTTGAATTTGGCAAGGTCGTTCACTTCGGACGAGTGGGGCGCCAGCTCGCTGGAAATACCCGCGAACTCCGGGGGTTTCGTGAGAAAAAATCCAATCCCCAGTGCCAGAATCACGGAATGAGCATGGAGTTTTTCTCCATCTTCGAGAGTGGCCTCGAAAGTTCCGTTGTTGCGCAACACTTTTCGCACTAGGCGGCTCTCGATATTAGGCGCCACCTCCTTCTGGAACCAATTCCCGTACTTGATGAAATCCTCGATGGGCAGGGGATCGGTGAACTTACGCCGGGCCACGCGCTCGAAGCCTTTAATCGAGAGATGCTTCTGCGGAGCGTCAATGTTGGATGCTTCGCATTTAGAGCGCAGCAGCATCTTGCTGGGCATATTGTCTTTCCAGAAACTCATGGGGCGGCCGATGACGTGGGGCTCGATGCCTACGCTGCGGAGATAGGCGGCAGCGCTCAGGCCATAGGGGCCAGCACCGATGATGACAACTTCCTTAGTTTGGCTTAGTCCAGACATGCGTGTGCACGGCCCTCCCGTGAGTGGTGTAGTGTTCGACCATCACTCAAATTGGTACAACCACAGCGACCTCTTGCCCACCCAGGCAAGAAGCAATGCGACTCGGCGGGGCGGGATTCTGCAGTGGAAGGTTTAAACAATCGGGGTCACCGCGAAAAAGAGCAGCGATCCCCGGGTTGCCCCGGATTTCTCAACTTCCTGATTGTAAGGTGAAAGCAGTTTCCCACAAATGGTACTTCTGGGCGAGTACGTAAAGCACACTAGTTTGCTGGAACAATTTATCGAGAAGAGATAAAGGGAAACCGGGTGTGAGGCGGGCCTCCTCATGAACCACAATGCGAGCTGGTGGTTGTACTTGGCTGTTTATTTGGGGTGGCACGAAGTTTCGTTGATCCATTCCCTCGCCCTATAATACAGAGTTTGAGGAAGATTTGGGTCATACTCGGAGTCTGATTTATGTCTTATGGCTCTGATATTTTGGCCAGCGCGGGGAGTCGCTCCCGGAGGAGAGTTTCCATATTAAAGTGACGGGCTCGCATGATTAGCTTAAAGGTTAGGGCTCGCGGATGGTGCTCGCGACCATGCTCCTCACTTTCCTGATCATCATTTTAGTGGCGAGACTTTGGCCTTTTGATCCCTTAAGTAAGCGGATTGGCCGAACGACTTTCCGGCAGAAAAGTGCTTTTGGCGGTGATGATTGCTGATTAGGTGAGCAATCGGCTCAGGCCGCGAGCCGGTAGCGATCCTGTAATACGCAGGCGCTCAGGACCATCATCAGGATTTGATCGTTGGCGACGCGTGCGTTTTCATCCCCGGTATACATGGTATCGAGCACCGCGACGACCTTTTGTTTATCGAAAAAAGGCATGGCGGAGAGAACTGGGCTGCGAAGCGTGTCCTGCATGAAAGCGCCCAACCGGCCGTGAGGATTGAGAGTAGCAGGCGGGCTCAGGAATGGATGCTTGGGCCGACGATAAACAGTGTCGGTGATGAAACTTCGCGCGGACTCTCTGAGGATGAATTTTTGCGCCGAGCCGCGGATTTTTTGCGCTATGGGTTGGGAACGCATCACTTCGACTAGCTTATGGTCGAGAAATGGGACGCGTCCTTCAATCGAATTGGCCATTTCCATTCGGTCACCGAGAAGAACAAGCAGATAGTTGGGAAGACGGGTCTTCGACCAAAGATAGAGCGATTGGTTAAGAGGATGGCGGCCGGTCAATTGACCGGCGACATCGATGTCCTGGAAGAAACTAGAAGACTGGTCGAGGGGGCTGGAGCTTTTTGTGAATTCGTCCGAGAACACCGTGTGCATTTTCAGGGAAAGCGCGGCAGAGGTTTCCATCCATCCCGGGACGAAGCCGAGGAGTTTGCGAACGTCCTCGAGCGGCCGGATTCTGCCTTCAAACGCAGGGTTGGCGTTGCCATTCGAAGAAGCCATATCCCGGCGGAAGTGGAGATAGCCCCCGAGAATTTCATCGGAGCCTTCGCCGGTGAGGACAACCTTAAAGCCCGCATTGCGGACGGCGCGGCTGAGAAGATACTTGGCGACCCCGTGCGAATTCACGCAGAGAGTTTCGGCGTGGGCAATGGCATCGGCGAAGTGCTCGCCGAGTTCATCTTGCCGCATGGGAACGGGGGAAAATTCCGCGCCGGCCATTGCCGCCATTTCCCGGGCAATTTCCTCTTCATTGTACTCGGGACGGTCGAAAGTGAGAGTAAACGCTCGGACCGCGCCCTGGTGGTGGCGCGCCGCGAGACCCAGAACGGCGCAGGAATCAATTCCACCGCTAAGATAGCAGCCTACCGGAACATCCGCACGGAGGCGGAGCCGAACGGACTCTTCGAAAGTCGCGAGGAACTCTTCGGCGTATTCTGCGTCCGAGCGAGCCGGAACATGTGTAGCAGCCAGCGGGTAGTTAAAATCCCAATACTTTTTGACTTCGATCTGGGTTTCGGACGCCAACATATAATGACCGGGAGGAATCTGGTAGATGCCGTCAAACAGAGTTCTCTTTTGCGGGCCGCCGAATCCCCCCGCGTCATAAAGGGATTCGGGCGCCCAGCGCGCGGGAACCCCGGCGGCGAAGAGCGCCTTCGCTTCCGAGGCGAGATAAAGCGTTCCATCATGAAACGCGTAGAAAAGCGGCTTTATGCCGAGGCGGTCACGAGCGGCAAAGAGCTTTCGTTTAACGTTGTCCCACAGCACGATGGCAAACTCGCCGCGAAGGCGAGCAAGGCACTCAACACCGAGTTCTTCATAGAGGTGCAGGACAATTTCACTGTCCGAGCGCGTGCGAAGATGATGGCCGCGATGCTCGAGCTCTTTCTGCATGGCCTCATAGCCGTATAATTCCCCGTTCACGATAATGTGAAGAGTCTCATCTTCATTGGCAATGGGTTGATCGCCGGTGGTGAGGTCAATGATGCTGAGGCGGGCGTGGCCAAGGGCGACACGCGCCTCGGGTGAGAGCCAGTAGCGCTGGCCGTCCGGGCCGCGGTGACGAAGAGTCTTGGTGGCTCTTTGGATCGTCTCCGCCAGGACAGGAGCGGTTCTAGAAAACATGGCGACAATGCCGCACATTACCGAAGATCCTCCAGAAATACTGCCGTCAACCGGCCCTGCACGAAGCCAGCGTCTTCACCGCAAAGGCATGGCATCGGAACTATTCATGCATATAATAAGCGAGATTACAGTGCGGGACGAATGGTACGTTTGTAACCTTACGATCCTCGAAGCCACGCGAGGCGATGGGAAGTGCAGAGGAAGCTGCAGCGGGTGGAATGGGGACGCGGCAGCATTCCCGGAGCGGACCAAAGCGAAGTTCGAAAGCGGAAGAACGCCGCTGGAGGGATTACTCGAATGATTTAGGCAAGTCCTGAAAAGGGAAAAGTTTTTCTCACCGCTCCTACCCAAATGTGCTAGTCCATGCCGATGGTTATGTTAACTGATTGTTGGTCATAGACTTAGATAAGAGGTCATTGGACCGCGGTTTGCACATATCCTCAAAGGTAAGCCTCCCTGCTGTGGAAGGGGGGCAGGGTGTGTTATAACCGGGAAAATCGCCAAACTTGGGATGGGCGTGCTGATGAGATCTTATTCAAGCCTGAAATCAACCGGACGTGAAACGCGAGCGCGGCGATGAGCGGCACTATGTCACTCGCGGCGGGGCTGCCTGCAAGCGAAGACGCGGCGCAGCAGTTAACCCGTATCTGGGAGAATCTTCTCGGCGTTCGCCCGATAGAGCCGGACCAGAATTATTTTGATCTCGGGGGAGATTCGATTCTGGCCGTGCAGATGTTTGCGCAAATCGAACAAATGTTTCAGGTGAAACTGCCGGTGGCCATGCTGTTTGAGGCGCCGACGTTAGCGGAATTGTCACAGATCCTGAGCCGTGAAGCACTCAAGTCACGGTGGTCTTCCCTGGTGACCATTCAGCCGAAGGGTTCCCGACCCCCGTTTTTTTGCATGCATGGCGCAGGCGGAAACGTCCTGATCTACCGCGAACTTTCGAATCATTTCGGAGAACAACAGCCTTTTTACGGATTGCAAAGCCAGGGATTGGACGGTAATTCGGAACCCCTGACCCGAATCGAAGACATGGCGACGGCATATGTTCGAGAGATGCGCCGAGTGCAGCCCAAGGGACCCTATTACCTGGGCGGGTACTGCCTTGGCGGAACGATCGCCTACGAAGTGGCCCAGCAACTCCGGGCGCAAGGGGAAGAGGTCGCGCTGCTCGCGATGTTCGATACCTTGAACTGGTGCAAGCTGCCGCCACTCAACATCTGGACTAAAACCCGAGTGGGCTTTGAGAGAATCTGGTTCCACGCTTTGAATTTCTTGCGCTTGGATCGTGAAGGAATGAGAATCTTCGTTCAAGAGAAATTTAGAGCGCTGCGCAATCGGATTCCAGTCTGGCGGGGGATGCTGCTGGCAAAATTGGGCGGCAACTGGGAAAGCACCGGATCGCGATCGGTGGTGCTAGGCAGGATTTGGGCGGGGAATGATCGAGCTTCGATGGATTACGTTCCGAAAGCCTACCCAGGGGTCGTCACCGATTTCCGGCCGCTGAAGCAATATAGCATTTACCGCCGGCCGGATCTGAAATGGGAAAAGCTGGCCTTGGGCGGTCAGGAGATTGTGGAGTTGACGGTGTATCCAGCGGGAATGCTGGTTGAGCCATTCGTAAAGTCCCTGGCGGAGAAGTTGAAGAAAAGTATCGAGGCAGCGTTCCTGGCCCGAGGGGCACAGATGGAAGGGCGAGACCGGTCACGCGGGTAATGAATGGGGTGCGCTCCATTTTGTATCCGTTCCTATGCCTGGCGCCGGATTCGCAGTTTGCATCGGAGAGCAAAGATTGCGCGCTCGACGTTACCCACCGATCCTGAACAGTTCACTCTTAACAAAGCGGAATTCCTTCGAGCCGGCAGGATTCTGGCAGCGCGTTTCTTAACGGATTCTAGTTTTCAGGAAACGGACTTCGCATTAGTTTAAGAGCGGCGTCGGCTGGAGTTTCTAGAATTGCGGGCGGAAGCGGCTGGCGCGAGTTTGATGGATTGCCCGGATCACGCTGGAAATCATAGCGCGGGCAAGCGGGACGTGAGGAGCACCTGCCATGCTAGCGGGAAACGAGTGGTCGAAAACGATCACATACTATGAGGGCGAGTGGCATGAGGGCAACCTGCCCATCATGGGCGTGCGCACGCATGCGGCCTGGCTGTGCTCGGTTGTTTTCGATGGCGCACGCGCGTTTGAGGGGGTTACGCCCGATCTGGACCTGCACTGCGCGCGCGTAAACGATTCGGCAACAAAACTGTTCCTCAAGCCCATGGTTTCGGTCGAGACCTGGATGAAACTTGCGCAGGAAGGAATCACCCGGTTTGAAAAAGGAACGCCGCTGTACATCCGACCGATGTATTGGGCCGAAAAGGGCGGGCCTTGGGTGCAGGAGCCCGACCCGGAATCGACGCGATGGTGCCTGGTGATTTTCGAAGCGCCAATGCGCCAGCCGACAGGATTTTCCGTCACGCTGTCGTCGTTCCGCCGGCCGACTCTGGAAAGCATGCCGGTGGATGCCAAGGCGGGGTGCTTGTACCCGAACAACGCCCGGGCGATCTTTGAAGCGCGGTCCCGTGGATTCGACAATGCCGTCATGTGCGATATGCTGGGCAACGTTGCCGAACTCGCAACTTCCAACATATTTATGGCCAAAGAGGGGATAATTTACACGCCAGCGCCTAACGGAACGTTCCTTGCGGGAATTACCCGCCAACGGGTGATCCAGCTTCTGCGCAAGGATGGGGCGACCGTAGTTGAGAAGACTCTCCGGTATGCCGATTTTTGCGCCGCCGATGAGATTTTCGCGACGGGTAATTACTCGAAAGTCGTGCCGATTACACGAATTGAAGACCGGGTCTTGCAGCCCGGGCCACTGTACACCAGGGCGCGCGAATTGTACTGGGCGTTTGCCCATTCGAAATGAACAGCCGGCTTCGCGGCCGGCAGATGAGAGCCAGTGATTCAGCAGATTGGATTCGTGCGCGGCGTTTCTGAGGAAGGGTAAAGGAGCTCAACCGAGTCTTGAGTCAAGACCTGCAAACTAAAGCGAGTTCCACCACGATGACTGGAGCGCTCACTGTGCTCTGGCAGCGCGTTCTGCAGCGCGAGCCCATCGGCGCGGAAGAGAACTTTTTTGACCTGGGCGGGGATTCGACCTTGGCCGTTGAGCTTCTCAATGAAGTGTCAAAACTTTGCGGGCGGGATCTTCCTCCGGTAATGATTTACCAGACGCCGACCATCGCGTTGCTCGCTGAGATATTGGAACATGTGCCGGTTCCGCGACTCCCTCCTCTTGTGCAACTGAAGCCCGGAATTGATGAATCCCCTCTGTTTATCGCCCACGGACTGGGCGGCAGCGCGATGGATTTTTTTCAACCGATTCGCTACCTGAAAACGGTTCGTCCGGTTTATGGGATGCAAGCGAAGGGCTATGAAGGGGCTGAAGAACCCCTCGATCGCATCGAGGATATGGCGGAATATTTTCTCAAGGCTGTGAGGGAAATTCAGCCGGCGGGCCCATATTACCTCGCCGGGTTTTCTCTGGGAGGCCTGATTACACTGGAAATGGCCCAGCGCCTCTCTGCGAGCGGAGAGAGAATAGCCCTGCTCGCGATGCTCGATGCTTATCCGCATGTGAGCACCCTTTCGCCGGGACAGCGGGTGCGGCTTGCCGGGCGCCAGGCGAGCCTGCGTGCCGCCCAAATAGCCAATCAAATCATCCATCCGCGAACGGGTGAAGAAAAAGCGAGCGCGGAAAAAGAGGAATTGGTGGTGACGACCGAGGCGATGCTGCGAGTGCGGGAAAGCGACAAACGCGCTTTGCAGAGGTACCACCCGCGCTTTTACAGCGGCGAAATCAAATTCGCGAAGGCAGCCATCAGCACGGAATTTCCGGACGACCCGGCTGCCGTCTGGGCGCACCTGGCCGGCAAATTCGAATTGAAAACCGTACCCGGCGATCATGTGGGAATCATCACCACGCACTATGAAAGCCTTGCGAGTGTGCTTTCGGAATTCTTGCAAGAGGCGGCGCAGATTCCCTAGCCCTGAAGATTGCTCACTAAAGAATTGGCATCCCCACTAATCCGTAGAAACTGTACTTGCAGGAATTCCAGCGGAGTAGTTCAAAGGCAAAGCGGAGATGAACGGAGCGGAAAGTCTGGTTCGTACCCTGATTGCCGGCGGAGTGGATACATGTTTTACCAACCCCGGCACATCGGAGATGCATCTGGTCGCGCAGTTGGACCGCTTCGCGGGAATACGGTGTGTGCTGGGGTTGTTCGAGGGAGTCGTCAGCGGGGCCGCCGACGGGTATGCACGCATGTCCGGAAAACCGGCGTGCACTTTACTCCATCTTGGGCCGGGTCTCGCCAATAGCCTCGCGAATCTGCACAATGCATACCGCGCGCAAGTCCCGATCCTGAATATCGTCGGTCAGCATGCCACATACCATCTTGGCCACAACACGCCCCTGGAATCCGACATCGAAGCCTTTGCGCGCCCGTACTCCAAGTGGCTACGGACTTCCGGTGCTTCGACGGAACTCGGGCGTGATGCCGCAGAGGCCATTTACAGGGCAAGACTCGCTCCGGCGGGAATCTCAACGCTCATCGTTCCCGCGGATGTCGCCTGGGGCGAGGGCGGAACCTTGGGGGAGGTTTCCGCGCTCCCGACAGCCCCGCTGCCCCAACTCAGCAGCATTGAACATGCAGCGGCTCTGCTGCGCACAGGATTGCGGACCGCGCTAATCCTTGGGGGCGCGGCACTGCACGGCAATGGATTAGTGGCCGCCGGGCGCATCGCTGCAGGAACCAATACGAAGTTGCTGGCAGAATATCCCTTCACGCGGATGGAGCGCGGGGCCGGGCTCCCTGGCGTTGACCGAATACCCTACGTTTTCGAACAGGCAGTGGAGCGCCTGAAGGAATTCAGCCAGATCATTTTAGTGAGTGCCGCAGCTCCAAGGTCTTACTTTGCCACTGAAGGCAAATCCACGGTTCCGACTCCGAGCCATTGTCTGATTCACAAACTCGTCGGTTCCGAGCAGGATTCTGCCGCCGCCCTGGAAAGGCTCGCCGAAGCGCTGGGCTTGGTCAACGGAAGAATTCAGACCCAGGAACTCAAAGCGGCTCGCCTTCCCACCGGCGAAATCACACTGCCTGGCCTTGCAGCTGTTGTCGCCGGGCTTTTGCCGCAAAATGTCATCGTGGTTGACGAATCCATGACCTCCGGGCACGGAATGATGACGGCCAGCGCGGGTGCTCCGCCTCACGACTGGCTAGTCAACACGGGCGGTTCGATTGGAATCGCCATGCCGCTTGCCGTTGGTGCAGCCGTCGCATGCCCTTCGCGGCGTGTGCTTTGTCTCTCGGCGGATGGCAGCGGAATGTACACCCAGCAGGCATTGTGGTCCATGGCGCGCGAAGGGCTTAACGTCACCACCGTAATTTTTGCGAATCGCTCCTACGGAGTTCTTAAGCGGGAGTTTTCCTATTTGGGAATAGGGGATCCGGGACCACGGGCTCGGAACTTATTTGAGATTGGCCGGCCGGGCATTGATTGGGTTTTCTTGGCGAAATCCCTGGGCGTGTCCGCCAGCAGAGTGACTTCCCTCGATGAGTTCGCGGCAGCGCTTCGAAATGGGCTGGCTGGCGAAGGACCATCTCTCATTGAAGTTCCGCTCTGAGCGCGTTTCTTGCGCCCCTATCTTGCTGGAGCCGGGTGGTCCAATAGTTTTGCCAGTTGATCCTTGATGATTTTGCCCGTCGGGGTCAGCGGCATGGCCGGCACAATAAAGATCTGAGACGGGCGTTTGTATGCGGCCAGACGGGCTGCGGCGTGCTCGGCCAGCTCTTCCACGGTGGTCTTTGGTGCCGTTGTGAGTTCGACGAAAGCGATGATTTCTTCTCCCCCTTCGCTAGAAACGGTGCGCCCGATCACCGCGGAGCGAACCACTGCCGGATGAGTGTTCATCACGCCCTCCACTTCCGCGGGATAGACATTGAAGCCGAACCGCACAATCAGATCCTTGGTGCGTCCCTCAATAAAAAGATATCCCTGATCCATGCGGGCGAGGTCGCGCGTATTGAACCAGCCATCCCGGTTTATTGCAATGGCTGTCTCTTCTGGAGCGCGGTAATAGCCTTTCATGATGGTCGGGCCTTTTACCCTCAACTCACCTACATGGCCTTCCTGCACGGGCGCCCCTTCTGCGCCAACGATTTGGACTTCGATCCCGGGGAAGATGAGGCCAACCGACAGGTCTTTTCGTGGGAATTCGGGTCTGGTCAGCGCAATGGTCGGAGAGCACTCGGTTATTCCATATCCGTTGTGCAGTACCATTCCGAATAAGTTTTCAACTTCGGCCTTCACAGTGGCCTGAAGAGGCGCACCCGAAGAAGAGATCACTCGGAGCGCCGGAAACTTCAACGACGATATACCCTTCATCTTCGAGTATTCGAGGAGCAAGGCAAACATGGAAGGAGCCCCGAGCACCAGAGTCAGTTGTGCAGTTTCGATTGTGCGCAGAACCGCCACCGGGTCGAATCGCGAACTTAGATAGACGGTAGCTCCGTGGATCAACGAACCAAGCAACACTGTGGCGAGGCCCACGGCATGCGACATCGGAAGAACACCCAAAAACCGATCTTCCGGAACTACCGAACGAACTCTTGACGAGACCTCGGCCATGAACAGCACGCTCCGTTGGCTGAGCATTACGCCCTTGGGGACCCCTGTCGTGCCGGATGTATAAATCATGGCACCTACGTTCTCCGCGGGATCTAGTTGGAGGGGCTCCGGCAGGACATCCGGATTCAGTTCGCCAATGGCGATCGAACCCGCAGTGAGGAACTCCCGAACGCCGGCGTTGTGGCGTTTGGCATGTTTCATTGCGAATGGCGAGGCACTCACGGTGTAAATCACTCGCCGCGCTCCACAATGGTCGCGAATCTGATCGATTTCCTGCGGCGAAAGGCGAGCATTGACCAGAACCGGCCAAGCATCGAGGCTGGCCGTCGCCAGAAAAAAAGCCACAAAGGCGCGGCAGTTTTCGCAGACGAGCATCACCCGGTCGCCTGGGCGGATGCAAGACTCCACAAGCCAAGTCTTGGCGTGGTCGACGGCCACGGCCAACTGGCTGTACGTCCAGGCGCCGCTCTCTTCGACAAGCGCAGGGTGATCCGGTGATTGCGCGGCCCACGGCGCGACGACGTCGCTGATTCGCTGGGGAAGGTTTTTGAGGATTTCAGAAATCTGCGCTTCGGTCATGGCGAATTTGCAAAAGAGAGAATTTTGGTTTGCCGACGGAATCGCCGTGTTACTTCATTCCTGGATTCAGGGATTCACGCGGATAGCCCTACCCCTGTCCAACGGAAGCCAGAAACGAAGTCCCCAGGGAACGTGCTTTTCGTGCGACGAGGTAGTTTAACCAGTTTTGATAGATTCGTTGGGCGACGGGGCGCCAGGTGTGCTGCAACGTTCGGACAATTTGGTCCTCGGGAAACGACTCCATAGCACTTTCCAATCGCTGGCCCTCCGCTTTTTCCTGGAACTGGCTGAGCAATCGGACGGAGTCCTCATCAAAATAGCCTTCCGGGATGAGCGGATAATTCTCGCGCTCCCGCCGTAGGTACCTCTTCACGTCTCTTCGATATTCCTTGTGGAGGGTCAGCGAAAGATATTCCGGATGACCCTGAAAATGTACGAAAAGACTTTTCTTCTTTTCCTTCACGAAGAAATCTACTCCCGCACGCGGTGATTCCGTGAGAACGGTATACCCGGCCGACTCCAAGTCCCCGCGGCGGAGCTCATTCCAACGGGAATGAGGATTCCGGACCGGACGAACAAACCCACCGGTCAGTGGGTGATTTGAAACAATTTCGTGTTCGAACACCCCAAAGCGCTTTTCACTCAGGGGATGCCGGCGGATGCCGTCGCTCTGAAGGACCCCCGCATGGGCGGCTAGGCAAGACAAGACTGCAGAGCACGTATTCTCCTCAGCCCAGCTGAAGAGATCCGTCAGCGAGCCCCAATAGGGTTCATCCCGAAGCTCGGGTTGCCGTGGCTCGGTTCCGGTAATGATCACGCCGTCGACACTTTGATTCAGCAGGGCCGTCGTGCTTTGGTAATACTGGTTGAGATGCTCCCGGGCATGCTGACCTCTTGGGATTCCGGGTAGCGAGAACAACTCGACTTGAATCGGCAGGTCGCCAGCTGCGGCACTCAGGAGTTCAAAGAACTGGAGCTCCGTGTCCTCGAGCGCCGCGTCCGGCATGTTGTTGACGAGAGCGATTCGCAGGAAGTCGTTGGGCTTGTACGACTGCGCTAGCGCAGCTGTGCGGGGCAAGGAATGGCTCCCTGCCGGGGGAATCGGACAAGAACCACTAGGGGCGAGGAGTGGCATAACGCCTCCGAATCCAGATATTGGCTCCCATGCCGAACTCAGTTACCTGCTGCCGCAAGGGCATGGGAAAGGTCCTCAAGAATGTCATCGATGTGCTCGATTCCGACGCTAAGGCGAATCATCTCCGGCGTGACGCCCACTTTGAGTTGTTCCTCAGGGGTTAATTGACGATGAGTGGTGGAGGCTGGATGACAGGTCAGGGACTTTGCATCGCCCATATTCACCATGCGCTTGAACAGGCGGAACGCATTGAAACACTTTGTGCCGGCTTCAAGGCCGCCCTTTACGCCGAACGTCAACAGGGATGCCCGTTTACATCCTAGGTATTTCTGAGCAATTTCGTAGCGAGGATTATCAGGGAATCCGGAATAGTTCACCCATTCTACTCGTTTATGATCTCGCAAAAACTCCGCCACTTTTCTGGCGTTTTCGACGTGCCGTTCCATGCGCAGCGCCAAGGTTTCGACGCCTTGCAACAACAGGAAACCGTTGAAAGGCGAAAGCGTGGAGCCCGTATTGCGCTGGCAAACAGTACGGCAGCGGGCCACAAACGCGGCATCGCCATAGTGTTCGGTGTAGACGACCCCGTGGTATGCAATCTCGGGCTTGGTGAGCATGTAGTAGCGGTCCGCGTACTCCTTCCATGGAAATTTCCCGCTATCCACAATCATTCCGCCAAGAGTCGTGCCATGCCCGCCCATGAACTTGGTCATCGCGTGCACCACCACGTCTGCGCCGTATTCGAAGGGTCGCAGCAGCATGGGAGTGGCGACGGTGTTGTCGACGATCAAAGGCACACCATGTTTGCGGGCCACCCGCGCCAGGCCTTCAATGTCGGCGACATTCCCGTCGGGATTCCCAATGCTTTCGCAAAAGACCACGCGGGTATTTTCGTCAATCAGTTTTTCGACATCCTCGGGGCGATCGCTGGCGGCAAACTTTGTCTTAACGCCTTGTTTTGGAAGGATGTGCGCCAATAGGGTGTAGGTGGCGCCGTACAGTTGGGGAAGCGAAACAATGTTGTTGCCCATTTCCGTAATGTTGGCCAGGGCATAGTGAATGGCCGCCATTCCGGAACTCACGCTCAGGGCTTCAACGCCGCCTTCCAGCGCCGCGATGCGTTTCTCCAGCACGGTGTTGGTCGGGTTTCCGATCCGAGTGTAGATGTTCCCCTGAACTTCCAGGTTGAAGAGGGCCGCGCCGTGCTCCGCACTGTCAAATTCGAAGGCAATGGTCTGGTAAATGGGAACCGCCACGGCATGAGTCGTGGGGTCGCCATCGTAACCAACATGAATCGCAGCCGTTTCTCTCTTCATAATTCCAGTTTCAGTTTCAAATCGAAGAAGAAGACGTGGGGTCTCCCTCTTTGGTCATTTCTACCATCGTCGATGCCGACACCGATATGCGATCACGGACAGGTGATTTTGCCATTGCTTTCGTGAGTCGTTCAGCCGCGAAGCCCGCCCCAAAGGCAAACCGCATCACGGGCCCAAAACTGTTCGCGGCGGCGACGCCGGCAAAGTAGAGCCCCGGAACGGAGCATTCGAACGAGGACGAGAGCGCAGGCGAACCCTGCACCAGACGAATTCGAGAGCGGAGATCGTCGCTGAGAAACTTCAATCGCGTCAAGTCCACCTTGTATCCCGTTCCCGCAATCACATGGTCTGTCAAAAGCTCCCGTTCGCTGCCGTCTGCCGAGCGAAGCGACAGCCGAACCTTACCCTCTTGAATTTCGGCCCGCTGTACGGAATAGCCCAGCAGTTGTTCCACCTTGCCAACAAATTTCGCTTTGGTGGGCCAGCCGGCCGAAGGACCGAGGCTTGTGCGGACTACTTTCACGCGCCACCGCTCCGGCAAGTAGTGGAAGATCATTGGGGCATTCGCAAAGAATCGCGAGCGCAGTCCGGGTCCAAGACCGGATTGCGGATGCCGGATTTGCTGCCACAAGGGCCGTGGTTTTCCGTCCGGCGTGGTGTGAAACTTCAGGCTTGATGCACGCGCCACCAGCCGCACCTTTGAGCCGGCTTCCTGTAAGAGCCCTGCCAAATCGATCGCCGAGGCGCCGCCACCCAGCACCGTTACATCCCGGCCCCGGAGAGGTTCAAGATGGTGATGTTGAAAGCTGTGCGTGACAAACTTTTCAGGGAGATGCGCCAGATTCTCCGGAGCGTATTTGAAATGGGTGATGCCGATGGCTAACACCACGCGCCGCGCCCTCACGGCCTCACCGGAATCCAGTCGCAGGACAAAACCCTCGGGCGCGCGATCCAAAGCGACGACGAGCTTGTCTTCCAGTTCCGGGACCATTCGGTCTCGAAAAGCGAGCCCGTACGACGTAAAGGTGTCCAAGCTCACCGGGACCCCGGTATCGCCGTAGCGAATGCCGTGGTCGGCGCAGAATCGCTTTAGGGTGTACACACTTTCGGGATCGTAAAGATTGGAAGCAAATCCGTCGGACTTGAGCATCATTCCCTTTGGCATGTGCTCAATCCAGCTCTCCATGGGACGTCCGAAGATGCGAAAAGATATGCCGCTGCGGCGAAAATGCGCTGCGATGGAAAGCCCATAAGGCCCTGCTCCGACAATCGCTGCATCTATCATAATTGAAAAAAACCACTCCTTTAGGCTTCGAGATCTCAGGGCATTGGAAACGCGGTAATCGCGCGTTGCTATCGTTTCGGCCCCGAAGGCCAGTTCGCAGACCGGGTAGAATCGATGGTCGGCAGGCGTAGTCGATGCCCCCTACACAGGGCAGGGACGTACGTCCCCGCTAAGCCTTGACTGGCACGTGGTCCAAGAAGTGCAATTAAGTAGCCGAGATCATGTTTTATAAAGACAATAGAATCAATGATCTGACAAAATGCCCTGAATGGCCCGAGGGAAGATTTCTGCCCACTGGGAAAAGATTTTGACTTCCCGACGGATCGATACAGTTCCTAAGCTCGGCAGAAAGGGTGTGTTCCCTTGGCATGACTCCCTTGGCTCGACTCCATTGCCATCCCACGGAGTTCTGAAAGTTCAGAAGATTCTGGCCCGTCAATCTCGTATGCAATAGCCTTGAGACGCACCTGACCTGGGGAAAATCCCGTAAGAGTCGGCATCCTATACCCCGCCAGCGCTGCCAATGGAAGCGAACAGCTGCAAAGGGAGTATAAACGACAGATTCCGCGGCTGTTACTAACCTGTTGATTACCTTTCTTGCTTCCTGGAACGGGGCAGTAATTGTCCCTTCAACCAACTGCCGCTCATAAATTTGAACGCCTCCCAGAGGGCTCATGTATATTTCTGATGATGTCGGAAGCCCCAATAAACCTGGAACCTACGGTTCTGATCGTAACGACGCGCCGGTGGGTCCCTACCGCCCGGCTGGCCATGGCCTTGGCAAAAGGCGGATTTATAGTTGATGCCGTTTGTCCGCCACGCCATCCCATCGAGATGACCAGTTGCGCGCGCAAGATCTCTCACTATCGGGGGCTGTCTCCACTGCAATCCTTTTCCAGCGCGATTGCCGAGCACCGGCCGGATCTAATCGTCCCGGGAGACGATCTGGCCACATGGCATCTCCATGCACTTTATGAACAAGCCAAAAGACTCGGCGAAAAAGGCACCGGGATTTGTGACTTGCTGGAGCGTTCGCTCGGGGCTCCCGCCAGCTTCCCAGTAGTCTACGAGCGCGGCGAATTCCTGGAGTTCGCACGGAAAGCGGGCGTCCGTGTGCCGAGAACGCAAGTCATCACTTGCGTGGCAGATCTTGAGGAATGGCTCTCCAAAAATGGGTACCCGGCGGTCTTGAAGGCCAATGGAAGTTCCGGAGGTGTCGGCGTCCGGATTGTTCGCAATATAGCCGAAGGAGAACTTGCCTTACGCTCCCTGAAGGCTCCTCCGCTCCTGTTGCGCGCCATCAAGCGCGCTGTTGTGGATCACGACTACACTTTAATCCGGAGGTCGGCCCTTCGCGAGCGATCCGCCGTGATTGCCCAGTCTTTTGTTTCCGGGCGAGAGGCGACCAGTGCCATTGCTTGTTGGCAGGGCAAAGTTATGGCAGCGCTGCATTTCGAGGTGCTCAACAAGAGCGAATCCTCAGGTCCTGCAACGGTCCTGAGATTAATTGAGAATGCGGAAATGTCGGCAACTGCCGAAACGATTGTTCGAGGCCTGAATCTTTCCGGATTTCACGGCCTCGATTACATGTTGGAACCAGAGTCGGGAAATGCGCATCTCATTGAAATTAATCCGCGCTCGACCCAGGTCGGGCATCTGACCATGGGTCCAGGCAGGGACCTTCCCGGCGCATTATTTTCCGCCGTCTCCGGGAGAACCCTTCGAGAATCCCCCCAGATCACGGAAAACAGCACCGTTGCCCTTTTTCCGCAGGAATGGCTGAGAGATTCGGAAAGCGCCTTTCTGAAGACTTGTTATCACGATGTCCCTTGGGAAGAGCCCAAACTCGTCAATGCCTGTATTCGAAGCGTTGGGAAATGGCGTGGTCAAAGCTCTCGACAGGAACGTATCCAGTCCTTTTGGAATTTGGCTCGTCCCTCGTACGAAAGTTCCAGTCATAAACCAGAGCCGGAATCAAACCGTTGAAGCAGGTTTCCCGGGGCCATTGCCTGGCCCATTCAGTCGAACTTCTCGCCGGCCGGGATTCCTCGATGTGGCAGGCAGCGGGAAGCCACGGACGCCATCCAGCGCAGCGTTTGCTTGCCAGACAACACAAACCACGTCAGTCGCCCGATGGAATCCTGCCGGGAAGCCTTCCACATAGAAATTAACATTCGCAGCCGCTCGCGGTTGGTAATCCGTACGCGCACTCCCAGGGCAGCGATCATGTCGTAGGTACGCACCTCGAGATAGGCGGAGCGAATGTCCTTCGTGATGTATCCGAGCAAAGAGAGCGGGATGGCGTGTTCGACGATGGCCGGGCTGGCAAAGAGCGGGAGTTCCCCGCGCAGGATCAGGTTGGCCAGCAAGAGGGTGTCTTCGCCTCGCAGTGCAGCCGGTTCAAACAGGCCCTTATCGACCTCCAGCCTGCTTCGCCGAGTGGCAAAACCTGCGGTATTGAGGTACCTGATGTGCCCGTCGGCCTGGAGCAGAAAATTCTGGAGCGCCAGCAATCGGAGATGTTCGACTCTCCCGACCAGCGTAGTGTAGGCTCCCGTCAATCGAAGTTGAAAATAGCCCTCTTGCGGAAAAGAGTCCATCGTTGACGCCAGAGCTGCCAGACAATTCTGGTGAAATCGGCAATCAGTATCGACGAAGAGGAGCACGGAACCCGTCGAGCGGCGCACACCAAAATTCCTTGCGATCGAAATGCCCTGGTGGGACTGCCGCAAGCTCAGGAGGGCAAAGGACGCGTTCCACTGCAGGATATGTTCGGGGGCTGATTCACTGCTCCCGTCGTCTACCACAATGACTTCAAATTTCGGCGCGGCTACTTGTCCGGCCAGGGATCGCAGGCAACGATCCAAGAGCTTCCAGTCGTTATAAACGGCGATCACGATACTGATCAGGGGAACCGGCGATTCTGTGGACTGTCGGTTAGCCATGTGACTTTCGGGCGGCCGCATGGCGCTCTGCTCTGCCAATATGAACGCCAGGAAAGAATTCGTCGTATAACAAATCAAGCGCTCCCAAACTCGTCTGAATCGCCCCCAGGCTACCAAGGCAAAAATTTTGAAAGCTGGTCACCGGGGAAGTTGCCGTCGTCTCGAGATCATGAATGGCCCGTCTTCATATTTCCATTTATGCGGAATTCAATCAATTCGCAAACTGGCGGAGTGTACTCATTGCGACAATTTGGGAATCTATCGCGATTAAGCAAGTTCCCGAATTTATCTTGAACGCCTTATTCGGCCCGAGTGCCTTCCCACGGGAGCCCAAACCTGAGGGCACACCGAGGGAGGAAGGATTGTGATCAGGCAGGGGGCTCGGATTGATGGGGTGAATGCGGCCCACCTGGCATTTGGAGAAAGGGTAAGTTATTGCCACATCGTGGAAGCTTTTCGGGACATGGATTGTCCCCTTGATCTGGCCACCATGAGGTCTTTTTTCTTGTATGTGTTTGTAAACAAATTAGATACTTTAACACGGGGAACGCGAGGGCGCGGTCCATCTGTGGAGAGCTACTTGCACCCCACAATCTTGTTCCTTTTGAGAAGGCGCGCCCCAAGGTATGCTCTGGGCCCTTTTTCCGCTCGAGTGGGAGTCATGGAAACGCTTTTAAGGCCAATCACAGACGCCGACGGTGCCCAGGAAACGGGATTTGTCTATGGGGAGAGCCCTACGATCAGGGGGCTGAATGTGATGATCGCGGAAGTGGCGCAGACCGACATCCCAGTCCTCATCGTGGGGGAAAGCGGAACCGGCAAGGAAGTATACGCCAGAACCATTCATCGCCTGTCTGGCGCCTTGAACCCGCAACCCCGGCTAATCAACTGTGGGCTTCTTGAGGGAAGAAGGATCGTTTCCGCGTTGCGCGAGGTGTTCCGTGAAGGGCAGGATTCCGGTCGGCCTGAGAGCCTAATCCTGGACGGCATTGACGACTTGGATCTGGCAACGCAAAAGGTGCTGCTTTCCGTACTCTCGGAAAGCGAGTGGAACCGGCACGCCGGACAACGGAATTTAAGGCTGATTTCCACGGCGACCAAAAACATGGAGAATGAGATCGAATCCGGAGGATTCCGAAGAGAATTGTACTTTCGTTTAAACGGCGCGTGCGTGCGCCTGCCCGCCCTGCGGGAAAGAAAAGAAGACATCGCGGCCCTGGCGGAGTATTTTCTGTTGAAGCATTCGAGGCTGCTCGGAAAGAAAACACCGAACCTGGAAAGCGGGGCATTGGAGATTCTGCGGGAATATCCCTGGCCGGGAAACATCCGGGAGCTGGAAAACCTCACCAGGAAAATCGTGGCGGTTGGCAACGCCGAAGAGGCCCTGCTGGATCTGCGCACGGCGCGGCTGCAGCAGGTGAAAACGCAGGAAAAATCGGCAACTTCGTCGCTGAAGATTGCAGCCAAAGCGGCTTCCCGGGAGAGAGAACGCGAGTTGATTTTGGGCGCGTTGCAACGTACCAAATGGAACCGAAAGCGGGCCGCGAGGGAGCTCCAGATCAGCTACAAATCCCTGCTTTACAAAATCAAGCAGATCGAACTTCCGGAAACTATTCTGCAAGAACGGGGGAGAAAATGAAGAAATGGCTGGTTCGAATGGCGCTGATAGTGTTGATCGCAACAAGTTGCGCCTATTCACAGGATGCGCAAAAGACGCCACCCGCGTCGGGAACGACGGCAAAACCTGCTCCGGAGGCGAAATCTGCGAGCGGAGAAGAATATAGAATTGGACCTCAGGATTTGGTCCGAATCGACGTCTGGAAAGAGCCGGATATCTCCCGGACAATTCCCGTGCGGCCGGACGGAAAGATATCTCTGCCGCTGATGAATGACGTGCAGGCCGCGGGATTGACAGCCATGGAATTGGCAGGATCCATTCGCGAAGGACTCAGCAAATACATCACCAGCCCTCAGGTCACGGTTACGGTGACGGAGATCAACAGCCGCCGCGTCTATGTGACCGGCGAAGTCATGCGGCCAGGGGCGCAACCGCTGTTGCCGAACATGACGGCTTTACAGGCCCTGACGAGCGCCGGAGGGTTCACGCAGTTCGCCAGAACCAAGAGCATTTACATACTTCGCAACGAAGACGGTAAACAGGTGAAGCATCCGTTTAATTACAAGGCGGTCCTGGACGGCAAGCACCCGGAAGACAACATCCAGTTGCAACCGGGCGATGTGATTGTAGTGCCGTAGGAAAGTGTAGGCAGATAGTGCGAAATTTCCTAAATACGTTGACGTTGGTCCTGATGGGACTCCTGTGTGTGGGCATCGCCAGAGCCCAAGAGCCGGAGCAGCCTGCAGAGCCAAATAAACCGAAGCCCGCGGCCCGAGCCATGCCCCCGATCTCGGAACCTGACAAGCCAAACGATTATAACGGCGTCACGGATACGAACGCCCGCTGGCAGCCAGACACGACACCGTTGACTGGATTGCAGACACCGACGCTGGGGAATCCTGATTTGCGCCACAGTTACTGGGTGCCGGGCTTCCAATACGGCGCGACCGGGCAATCAAACGCGCTCACCTCGAACAGCACCCAGGACTGGTATGTCACCAACTACCTGGGCTTCAGCTTAAGCCTGCAAAAGGGCTGGACCAACTCGCAATTGGTGCTTAACTATTCGGGAGGTGCCACGCTCACGACCCAGACAGGTGAAAATAACAGTACGTACCAGCAGTTCGGGGTCGGGCAAAATTTCCAGTGGCGGCGTTGGCAGTTGCAGTGGAACGATCAGCTCTCCTATTTGCCTCAGACAGCGTTTGGGTTTGGGGGCTCTACAAGTCTTGGGTTACCGGGAGTCGGAGGTCCGCTCGGACCGTCGGGGCCATCATCGGGGGGCACTACCGTCCCCAGCCAAAGCATTTATGCGGCGCTGGGCCCACGTTACAGCAATTCCGCAGTGGTTCAAATGACCTATCAGTTGAGCGCGCGGCAATCGCTGACAGCGTCGGGATCTTATGGATTGTTGCACTTCACGCAGTCTGGAAATGTGGACACTGACGACTACATCGGAAGCTTTGGATATAATTACGCGGTGACCGCCAAAGATACGATTGGCGTGGTCTATCGTTTTACCGCGTACCACTATCAAGGCCAGGCTCAGGCTCTGGGCGATCATACGGTGAACATTGCCTACGGCAGAAAAATAGCTCAAAGGCTGGCGCTGCAACTTTTTGCTGGACCTGACTACACCACGTATCGGGTGCCAGTTGGAACGAGCAGAAGCAGAACTTCAGGGTATTTCAGCGCAGATTTGAAGTACAACTTCCAAAAAGCCTTTCTGGAATTGGATTATGTGCATGGGTTGGGAGGCGGCAGCGGCGTGCTTACAGGGTCGGAGCTGGACCAGATTACGTTGTCCGCGAACCGCCGCCTGACACGCCTTTGGACGGTGAATGGGAGTTTCGGATTTGGCGACAACCGTTCTCTTCCTGGTTCGAACATTGGCACCACGATTCCCAGCACGAGCTTCAAATCCTGGTACCTTGGAGCAGGAGTCTCGCGTCCAATCGGAAGGAATGTCAACTTCTCGCTGTCGTACAATGCATCTGTCAACGAACCGAACCAGTCAGGGTGCACGGGAACGAATTGTAATGCGAGCACCACGCAGCACACCATTTCGGTCTTTGTTCAGTGGCACACGCGGCCTTTCGTAATCGAATGAGTTCGCGGTCTGCATTATGACGGAAGAGTTCGGACGGTAATTGCGGCAAGTATGTCAGGAGATTAGAGAGCCTCTGGATTATGTACAAAAGCTTCTATGGATTGAAAGAAAATCCGTTCAACGTAAATCCCGATCCCCGCTTCCTCTATCTGACGAAGCAGATCGAGGAGGCGCTGACTGGTTTGATGTATGGCATCCAGACCCGGAAGGGCTTCATCACGCTGACCGGAGAGGTCGGCACTGGCAAAACCACCCTGGTGAATCGACTTCTCGATTGGCTGCATCACCGGCAGACCAGAACGGCGTTCCTCTTCAATTCGCGGATGAATTCCAGCCAGCTTTTCGACTTCATACTGGCAGAGTTTGATATCCCGTGCGAATCGAAATCGAAGAGCCAACAACTGTTGAAGCTCAACCACTGGCTACTGGAAAGGTATCGGGCGGGAGAGACGGTGGTGCTGATCGTCGATGAGGCGCAGAATTTGACCTTCCCGGTACTTGAAGAGATCCGCCTGCTGACCAACCTGGAGACTTCCACGGAGAAACTTCTGCAGATCGTCTTATCGGGACAGCAGGAACTTGAGGAAAAACTGAGATTGCCGCAGTTGCGGCAACTGCGGCAAAGAATCATGCTGCGTTGCCACACCTCGCCGCTGACCGCGGAGCAGACCTACGAGTACATCCGTGAAAGGCTGCGCATCGCGGGCGCGGATGGCACTCCTGTCTTCAGCGAAAAGGCCGTGGAGGCGGTGCACCTGTATTCTATGGGGATCCCGCGCGTGGTGAATCTGTTGTGCGAGCATTCGCTGGTGAATGCGTTCGTGGACCAGCAGCGTCCCATTGGGCCGAAGATCGTGGAAGACGTCGCGCGCGAATTTCAACTGGACGAAGTCGAGCCCATTGCTCCGGCCGGAGAGGTCAACAACAATTCGGACGTTTATAACTCCGAGGCGTTTTTGCAGAACCTGGGCGAGGCGTTATCACGATTCCGCCTGAGCCCGCCGTCGACAACATTTCGCGAACGAAAATAGCTGTGACGATAGTGGTCCCCACGGGGATCTCCTCTTATAGGCTCTTTCGCTTGTCTGGCCGAATGGCTCCGAGGCCAATCAGCAACCCTTGAGTTCCATCCTTGCCACGCCCTCGTTGTGCCCGAACCGCTGTTCCTGGCGTGCTGGATGCGCTCAGCCAATATGGGGGTAGATCAACGAACCGGCGTGGATCAACGCCCTATCCGGCAATAACCCAAATAGTTTTCTCGCCCAGGTCAGACGCCAATTTTTGTCCATCGTAGGAGAAGCCTCGGCGGGGAAAATTTTGTAGCAGAGCTCCGTGGGTTCCGCCCCAAATTTCTTTTTGAAATGAATCAAGCCAGGGTTGTCGAGCTCAGAGCGCCCAAGATCAAAATCCCGTGCACCAGAGTGGAATTCCTCCTGTATCGCGGCCCATAGGAGAAACGGCATGGCGCCAAGATTATGGTACCGATCATCCGTGCACCCATATTTGTAGACAGCCGTTTCCTTGAATCGCAGTGTCAGAATCGCCGCAACCGGACGGCCGTCTCTTGAGGCAACCCGAATCTTCGCGTTCTCTCCCAGACAATCAAGAATATTTCGGAACCAGGAATAAGGTGGCGGGGGCAGCCTTTTGCGGCGTCTGGTCATGACGTGCAAGGCGAAGAATTGCCGGAGGTGGCGCTCGCTCGCGCCAACATCCTGTTGGACTCCGCTCCGTTCGGCCTTGCGAATCTTTCTCTGAATGGAATCGTGATGAAATCGAGAATAAACCCGGTCAAGCCCTGGGCGCAGGTCAACATGATGCAAGACAAAACTCTGGCCGTCGCGAAAGGTTGTCCAGCCAGGGTGTTGGTGCCCGGCCGCCGGCGGCCGGAATTCGACTTTCTTCCATCTTCCATCCTGCTGTCCGTTCCGTAGTTCCTTCAGAAGCTCCTCAAGGTCTTCTTCAATTTCCATCAGCGGATCCGCATGATCCGAGAACGGAAGGGACACCAGGCGAGGACTGATCAGCCAACTCTTGACGATCGAGAAAACTGCACCGTTTCCGAGGGGTCGGTCTGGTGGGGTCGTGGTGAACACTACGGGCGTGTAACCGTAAGTGCGGAGGATTGCCTGCAACCAATCTTTCGAATGGAAAACTGAGGCGCGTGGGTCGCGCCGCAGAAATTCTTCCCAACGGGCGTCCGAGATCGGGTCGAGCTTATAGATCAAGTGACGAACCTGCTCCCTCTAAAGGATTCCGTGAGGCTGGTTAAGCACTACCGAGTTCTAAGATCACATGAGATGCGCGCCGCGCCAAGCGGAAACTCTACGAGGGCCGAATCGGCGCGGGGGGACAAACCGTGCAGAGTCCTTGGGGAGCGCTTTGTGAGCGAGATGGGTGGTGGCAAAAATCGTCCCTAAGTGTCCCAAAAACTTGCCAAGCCCGTAGATTCCCAGTAAGTCTGTATTTATGAATATGTTATGAATTGTGGAACGAAAGTTCCCTATCCCTGGCCCAGCTCTCGGAAGGGAATTGCAAATATAGGGCATCAGATTTCTCATGTATAGCAGCTGGATCGGGATGTCACATCTCCGGCACTGAATATTAATCCTATTCAAAATATAACGTCTTATTTTTCTGTCAGTTACAGTAGGGCGTGATTTCCTTTCCCAAGGCTCCCTTTGGCCGCGTGTGGCAGGCGAATTGCCATTAGGGGGGTGTGGTTGGTCTGACCTCTGGGAGAAAAGTGGCGGTAGCCTGCGCGGCGCGGATTTGCGGGTCTCCTGAAAGCAAAGGCGGAACCTGAAAGTGGGCATTTTTAGTCCTAACTCGAGCGATGTTGAACCCGGCTTCAACTGGTATGCCTTGTACGTGCACGCCCGCAAGGAATCCTTTGTAGCCTCGCAGCTCGAAGGGCACGGACTCGAATGCTTCCTTCCCACCTACAAAAGCGTACGCAAGTGGTCCGACCGGGTTAAGGAAGTAGAACAACCGCTGTTCCCAAGCTATTTGTTTTGCCGGTTTGATTTCCAGGATCGCCGAGCGGTTGTCATGACGCCGGGAGTACAGCAAATCGTTGGAAACGGCCGGACTGCCCTGCCGGTCGCACAGGAAGAGATTTCCGCAATCCAGATGGCGGTTTCCTCCGGGGCGTCGCATCAACCGTGGCCTTATATCGAAGTGGGTGAGCGGGTTCGCGTGGCCTGCGGGACCCTCAGCGGACTTGAAGGCATCCTGATCAATTTCAAGGGCAATCATCGAGTGGTTTTGTCCGTGAGTCTGTTGCAGAGGTCGGTAGCGTTGGAAGTTGACCTAGCGTGGCTCGTACCGGTTAACGAGCAGCGCCGGGTGGTTAACAGCGGTGGAGTTTTGCAGACGTCTGCTGTATCCAGCTCGATCCGCTGAGAGAGTTTAGAGAAGAACAATGACGCCCTTAGAAGCCACTTTAAAGAGCAGCAACGGTCGCCGGATACTCGACGTGCATGCGCACGTGTCGGTGCACGAGCAAGGCAACGCACCGCAACGCACGTTGCTCAGCGAGGATGCCTTTATCTCCATGCTGTACCTGGAGCGCAGGCGCGCCGAGCGGGCACAAAAGCGGTTCGTGCTGGTGCTGGTTGATGTGAAGAAGGGCAACGGCTTGAATCACAAGGACCGCGAACTTTCTGCGCTGGTCGGGGCATTGTCGGACGCGACCCGGGAGACCGACATCATCGGTTGGTACCTGGAAAACAACCTATTCGGGGTAATCGGCACGGAACTCGGAAATGCCACAAATCAGGTGGTGCAGGAAAGATTCCTCTCGAAGGTCCGTAAAGCGTTCGAATCCACGCTGGGACGGGAGAACAGCGCTGGCATTTCGATCTCCTTCCACTTCTTCCCGGAAGAAATCGGCGAGGAGGGTGGCGACCATTCCGCAAATTTCACGCTTTATCCCGAGCTTCAAAAGAAGGAATCCACCCAGCGCGGAGCTTTGGCGCTAAAGCGCGCCATCGACATTCTGGGCAGCGCTGCGGCTCTGTTGGTTTTCGCTCCGTTCTTTGCGGCCATTGCGTTGATCATCAAGCTGACCTCCAAGGGACCGGTGCTCTTTAGGCAGGAGCGCATGGGCCAGTACGGGAAACCGTTCACGGTCCTGAAGTTCCGCTCCATGCGGACGGATTGCGATTCGCGGATTCACCAGGAATATGTCAGCCAATTCATTGCCGGCAAGGTTGAGGGAAAGCCCGCGGAGGCTTCCGGCGCGGCGCCCGTGTTCAAGATCCAGAAGGATCCGCGAATCACGCCGATCGGCCAATTCATGCGCAAGACCAGTCTTGATGAAGTTCCTCAATTCTGGAACGTGCTCCGCGGGGACATGTCCCTCGTCGGCCCGCGCCCTCCGATCGCCTACGAATTCCGCGCCTATAATGTGTGGCACCGCCGGCGGGTTCTTGAAATCAAGCCGGGGATTACCGGACTATGGCAGGTCGAAGGCCGAAGCCGGACGCGGTTTGACGACATGGTGCGCCTCGATCTTCGTTACGCGCGCTCTTGGTCAATCTGGCTGGACTTGCGGATTCTTCTGCAGACACCCGCCGCTGTCATCCTCGGCGATGGCGCGCACTAGAGTCCTTCACGATTTACCGAATTTGATTCGTTTGCTGTGCCAACCCGCAACTTGATCCGCAACCTTGATCGGAACCCGCCTGCACCAGGAATTAGCGCGGAACCCCTCATCTCCCCTGAGAGTAACCCGTTCCAGGGTTAAGTTCTCACCTCAATCTAAATCGCTCTGAGCGCCGGCCCAACTGGAAGGAGTGCCATGATTCGCATCGGTGTAATTGGCTACGGATACTGGGGACCAAATATCGTAAGGAACTTCCACGCCCACGATGGTTCCGAAGTTACTCTGGTCTGCGATAAGAATCCGAAGTGCGAGGAGCGGTTGCGCAAGGCGCATCCAGGCATCGGTTTTACGACCGACGAGAATGAAATCCTGAAATCCGCGAGCATTGATGTCGTCGCCGTGGTCACTCCGGTCTGGACCCACTATGAACTGGCGAAACGGGCTCTTGAAAATGGCAAGCACATTTTTGTGGAGAAGCCGTTTACTTGCAGCGCCGCCCAAGCGGAAGAGCTGATTGAGCTGGCGGACCGCAAGAACCTGAAAATCATGATCGACCACACCTTTCTTTTTACCGGGGCCGTGCGGAAGATCAAAGATCTGGTGGACAAGAAAGAGCTCGGCGAGCTGTATTACTACGATTCCCTGCGAGTAAACCTGGGCCTGTTCCAACATGACGTGAATGTAATCTGGGATCTCGCGCCTCACGATCTATCCATCATGGACCATGTGATTGCGGAGAAACCCGAGGCCGTCGTGGCCACCGGGGAGATGCACTTGAACGGGGTTGAGGACGTAGCCTTTATCACCGTGTATTTTCCGAAAAGAATCATCGCCCACGTGAACGTGAACTGGCTTTCTCCTGTGAAAGTGCGCACCACACTGATCGGGGGCGAAAAGAAAATGCTGGTGTGGAACGATCTGGAAGCCGACGAAAAAATCAGGATTTACGACAAAGGCGTGAGCATGTCCGCAAATCCCAGCAATTTGCACCAACTGCTCGTCAGCTACCGTTCCGGCGACATGTGGGCGCCCCAAGTGGAGCAGGTGGAGGCGCTGCGCGCCGAGACCAGTTACTTTCTGAAATGCATTGAGGGAAATTCGACTCCGTTCAATGACGGGATCGCCGGATTGCGGGTCGTGCGCATTTTGGAGGCGGCGGACCGCTCCGTGCGCAATCGGGGAGAGGCCATCACCCTGTGAACGAATTCAACTCCATCGCACCTTCCGTAAAATTGGGCAAGGACGTCCGGCTCTCCAAATTTATCAACATGTATGGCTGCGAAATCGGCGATGAAACGAAGGTTGGCGCATTCGTGGAAATTCAGAAGAATGCCCGGGTCGGGAAACGCTGCAAGATTTCCAGCCACACCTTCATCTGCGAAGGGGTGGAGATCGAAGACAACGTTTTCGTCGGCCACAGCGTAACGTTTATTAACGACAGCTACCCTCGTGCCACAACCGCGGAGGGTGAACTGCAGACCGAAGCCGATTGGAAGGTGGAAGTGACCCGAGTGTGCAAGGGCGCCTCGATCGGGTCGGGTTCGACCATTCTCAGCAATGTCACGATTGGAGAAAATGCCATCATCGGCGCGGGAAGTGTCGTCACCAAAGATGTTCCCCCGAACGCGATTGTGGCTGGAAATCCGGCAAAGTTCTTGCGGTTTGTCGAACAGGAGAAAAAGTAGAACATGTCTAATCCCACGAAAGTTCCCTTTCTGGACCTGGTTGCTCCTCACAAGGAGCTGCGCGAAGAACTCCTTGCCGTCGTGAACAAGGCATTTGACACGGCGGGCTTCATCGGTGGTCCGATGGTCGAAGCGTTCGAAAAGGAATTTGCGGCGTTCTGCCACACGAAGTATTGCGTCGGTGTGAACAGCGGAACGGATGCGCTACGATTCGCGTTTATGGCAGCGGGTGTCGGTCCGGGGGACATCGTCGTCACCGTCCCGCACACTTTTATCGCGACCACGGAAGCGATCTCACAAGCCGGCGCCACCATCGCCTTTGTCGACATCAACGAGCAAACCTTCACCATGGATCCGGTCAAGCTCCGGGAATACCTGGAGACTAAGTGCGATTTCGACGCCAGCGCCAGGAAGTTGATAGAGCGCAAGTCGAAGAAGCGCGTCGCCGCCCTCGTGCCAGTTCACCTGTACGGCCAGACGGCGGACATGGACCCCATCCTGGAACTCGCCGAGAAGTTCGACCTGATCGTGGTGGAAGACGCTTGCCAGGCGCATGGCGCGGAATATTATTCGAAGAAGGATCAGACCTGGAAGCGCGCCGGTTCGATGGGCCTCGCCGCCGCGTTCAGCTTCTACCCCGGCAAAAATCTGGGCGCGTGCGGGGAAGGCGGAGCGATCACTACGAACGACGCGGCCCTCGCCCAGCGCATGAAAATGATTCGCGACCACGGCCAGGCAAAAAAGTATTACCACGACATCGAAGGCTACAACGGCCGGCTCGATTCCATCCAGGCGGGCTGGCTCTCCGTAAAGCTCCGCCACCTGGAGAACTGGAATAAATCACGCCGCGCCCTGGCACACCGCTATCATGAGCTCCTGGCCGAAGCAAAGGATTCCATCGGCCTTCCCGTGGAAGCTTCCTGGACGAAAGGCGTTTATCACTTGTACGTCGTACGCGTTCAAGATCGCGAAGCCTTCCAGGCCCAGCTTGCAGAAGCCGGAATCGGCACTGCCATTCACTACCCGATTCCACTGCATCAACAGAAGGCCTATCAACATTTGGGCTACTCGACCGGCGATTTCCCGGTGACCGAGCGCGTGGCAGCTGAAATTGTTTCTCTTCCCATGTTTCCGCAATTGTTGCAGGCCCAGCAGGACATGGTCGCTGCCAAGGTGATGGAACTCTCAGGCTCGAGACAATTTACTTCGCGCTGATGGATGAATGACGATTGCCATCGATTGTTGAGACTGGGGTAGCACTCCTTCCCTAATCGACTGCCACTGGTATTTTTCCGCTCGGGACCTGTTCCCTTATCAGAATGCTCCGACTCGACAGATTCGCCGCGGTTTATCTGACCACCCCCCTGGTCCGCCTGTTGCGGCCTACGGGAGGAACCCGTGTGCCGATCCTCATGTACCACAGCATTTCCGACAATCTTTTTGGGATGTCCCATCCTTATTACCACATCAATACTCGCCCTGGTGTTTTTACGGCACAGATGCATTGGCTTCGAGCGGCTGGATATCGCACAGTGGGGCTTGCAGAAGCGTGGGCGGGTTTGAGAGACGGAGCGGATCTTTCCAGGGCAGTGGTCCTTACTTTCGGAGACGGCTATCGCGATTTCTATACTGATGCGATGGATGTGCTCAGACAATGTGGCTTTAGCGCGACGATCTTCCTGGTCACCGATCGGATTGGGCAGACGGCTACGCGGGTGGAAGGCGCGGATTACCTCACGTGGCAAGAAGTAAAGATTCTCGCACAGGCCGGCATCCGGTTTGGTTCGCATACCGTGACCCACCCGGATCTACGGTCTACAAATCCGGAACAGTTAGAATACGAATTGGGGCGATCGAAAGAGGTCATCGAGCAGAATGTCGGGGGGCCCGTTGATTCATTCTCGTACCCTTTCGCTTTCCCGGAAGAAGACAAGAATTTCATAAGGTATCTGGAAGACGCCTTACAGAACACTGGTTTTGACTATGGCGTCTCGTCGATCCTCGGCCGGGCCGGCCGTAACAGCAACAAATATTTTTTACCGCGGCTTCCGGTGAACAATTGGGATGACGTCTCGCTTTTGCGCGCGAAGCTGGACGGAGGATATGATTGGCTGCATTGGGTACAGCTACTGAAGAAGTCTATCCTCCACAATCCGACACTTTTTCAAGACGGCGCGGGCGTTCTGTCCCACAATAAGTGGTAGCAGATTTACCAGCATGGATCACATTCTTAGCTACGTTCTGATAACGCCGGCGCGAAATGAGGCGGATTTTATCGAGCTGACCCTTAAGTCGGTGCTGTCGCAAACCGTGCGGCCCACCAAGTGGGTCATCGTAAGCGACGGCTCGACAGATGCTACCGACGACATCGTCCGGAAATATGCCGTGGATCATCCGTGGATTGAACTGGTCCAGATGCCAGAGCGCCGGGAGCGGCATTTTGCGGGAAAGGCCCTCGCCGTTAACGTCGGTTACAAGAGAATGGCCGATGTGGAATACGATGTTATCGGCAACCTGGACGCGGACGTTTCTTTCGATCCCGACTATTTTGCGTTCCTCATGAATCGATTTGCCGAAAATCCTAGGTTGGGAGTCGGTGGCACGGCTTTCAAGGAAGGCGATTTGACCTACAACTATGAGTTCGTGGGTGTAGAGCACGTGTCGGGAATGTGTCAGATGTTCCGGCGCGAGTGCTTTGAGGCCATCGAGGGTTACCCAGCAATCAAGTCGGGAGGGATTGATCTGATCGCGGTGCTGAGTGCGCGCGCGAAGGGCTGGGAAACAAGAACATTTGTCGAAAAGAGTTTCGTGCATCACCGCACGCAAGGAGGAGCCTTGCACACCGGCCTCCGCGGGCGGCTAAACATGGGCCGAAAAGATTATCTCCTGGGTAACCATCCCTTATGGGAAGTTTTTCGTAGCGTTTATCAGATGGCGAACAAACCCTATTTCATCGGGGGATTTCTGGTTCTCGCTTCCTATTTTTGGAACTCCGTTCGCGGCGTCGAGAAAACGATTCCTCCCGAACTCATGGCCCTCCGCCGAAACGATCAATTGAAGCGCCTCAAGCTGGCGATGCAACGCCGTTTCCGTTCCAGTGTTTCCCCCACTTAAGGAACGCGCTGGCCGGCGGCCAGGCATGCAGAATTCTTCGAAATTCATGGAAGCGCCAACACTCCTTCTGGCTAGCCGGCGCGATACGATAACGAGGGGAGCAAAGATGACACAAAGCCAGATGATGAACTGCCAATCGAAGCCATCTTGTTCTGAACCGAGGGAAAACGTGGCGCTCAGCGATTTACGATGTGGTACTGGCCAAGGAGATTTGGCATGAACGTTTGCGGCAGGGATATTCAAGTCCAAGGACAACTGTTTCGCATTGCTCGCCTCGACGGGGATAAATACAAGTTCCTGGATGATCCCGAACCGGTGCTGGCCGGACTTCGGAAATCAGATACCCGGGTGGATCTCTTCACTTTCATGCAGAAATTGCCCGAAACAACTCCAAAATTTAGTTATCCCATGGAGTGGGACAATCTCGCCGTTCTGCCAGTTTCAACTTTTGAAGATTGGTGGACGAAGCAGATTGGGTTCAAAGCTCGCAATAAAGCAAAGCAGGCCGCAAAAAAGGGAGTAGTTGTTCGGGAGGCGCCCTTTGACGAGACATTCGCGAAGGGGGTCTGGGAAATCTACAACGAAAGCCCAGTGCGCCAGGGAAGGTGGTTTCCGCATTACGGAAAGAGCCTCGAAACTATAAGCAAAATGAGCTCGACATTCCTCGATACGAGCATCTTCATCGGCGCATACCTCGAGGACAAGCTGATAGGTTTCATCAAACTGACGGCGGATGACAGCCGCACGCAGGCGGGCATGATGCATATCGTCTCGATGATCCAGCACCGGGATAAAGCCCCGACGAATGCGCTAGTTGCGCAAGCGGTGCGATCCTGCGCTGATCGCGCGATTTCTCACCTGGTGTATTCAAACTTTGCCTATGGCAAGAAGGAGCGCAGTAGTCTGAGCGATTTTAAGGAACGCAACGCGTTTCAACGGATCAATCTGCCCCGTTATTATGTGCCACTGACCAGCCTGGGCTGGGCCGCCTTCAGGATGGGCCTGCATCATAAATTGGTGGATCGGCTCCCCGAACCACTGCTCGCCAAGGCTCGTGACTTTCGCTACTCCTGGTACAAATTCAGATTCCCAGCATCTGCGCAGGATTCCTAAGGGGAACTCGACTATGCCGGGAATTGTTGGATTGGTGACCAAAAAACCGCGTGAGTGGGCAGAGTTGCAACTTGCGCGCATGGTGGGAACCCTGCTGCACGAGTCTTTCTATGTGTCGGGCACATGGCTTGATGAAACGTTGGGGGTATACATTGGCTGGGTTGCTCGCAAGAACTCTTTTTCAGACGATATGCCTATCCACAATGAAGGGGGAGACGTCATTCTCGTTTTCTCCGGAGAAGATTATCCCGAGCCAGGCACAGCACGGCGTCTGAAGGAACAAGGGCACAGTTGTGAAGATAGCGGCCCTTCCTATCTGGTCCACCTCTACGAAGAGGATCCCAATTTTCTCAGAAACCTGAACGGCCGCTTTCAAGGTTTGGTAATAGACCGGACGAAAGGCACAGCAACCCTTTTCAACGATCGCTTCGGCTTGCAGCGAATCTATTTTCACGAGGGAAAGGACGCATTTTATTTTTCGGTCGAAGCCAAGGCAATTTTGGCAGTCCGCCCTGAACTGCGCAGCATGGATTCGCAGAGCCTCGGAGAATACATCGCCTGCGGTTGT
>Ga0137418_10000224_pt1 | contig 47107 bp, 38 predicted proteins | sample CZODoug3_1_2_16f_FD_122242 | JGI IMG/M metagenome (GOLD analysis project Ga0137418, IMG submission 122242) | Vadose zone soil fungal communities from Angelo Coast Range Reserve, California, USA - CZODoug3_1_2_16fungal (Hybrid Assembly) | ecosystem: Environmental > Terrestrial > Soil > Vadose...
GCCCGCATCGCGGGCGTCGATCGGACCACGTTGTACCGGCTGATGGAGCGCCACGGACTGCAGCGCAGCCCCACCGCAGGATGGGTGGTCGAGCGCGAGCCCGGGCCGGCGGCGGGCGCGATGGATGACACGCAGATAGAGGTCCCGGCGGGTGAGCCGGGCGGCCAGGCCGCGTGACACGCGGGGGAGTGATGGAAATGCGGACCAACACGGCTGAACGGCTCGACTGGCCGGTCGTCGCGACGGTGCCGAGAGCGGCACCCGAGCCGGAGCCCCAGGATCTCACGGCCTGCCTGGCGGGCCCGAACGGGCTCGATCTCGTCGTGGAGCTGGCGCACGATCTCCGCTCGCCGCTCACGTCCATCCTGTTCCTCGCGGAAGCGCTGCAACAGGGCCAGGGCGGCACGGTGACGCCAGAGCAGAGCCGTCAGCTCGGCCTGGTCTACAGCGCCGCACTCAGCCTGTGCGCCACAGCGAGCGATGTGTTGGAGCTCGCCCGCGGCGGCAACCGGCTGGTGGACCGCTCGCCCGCGCCGTTCTCGGTGGTCGAGACGTTCGCGTCGGTGCGCAGCATGATCCTGCCGATTGCCGAGGAAAAGGGCCTCGCCGTACACCTGGTCCACCCCGTGCCCGAGCGGCGCGTGGGGCAAGCGCGGGCGTTGTCGCGCGTGCTCCTGAACCTCGCGACCAATGCGGTGAAGTTCACCGACACGGGCTTCGTGGAGCTGACCGCGCGACCCATCGACAGCAAACGCCTCGAGTTCTCGGTTCGGGACACGGGTGCCGGGATCGACCCTGCCCTGCTCCGCTCGCTGTACCAGCCGGTGCGGCCCCTGCCAGCAGGCGGGCGCCACCACTTTTCCAGCTCCGGACTGGGGCTCGCCATCTGCCGCAAGCTTGTGAAAGCGATGGGCACGGAGCTCCAGGTGGAAACCCGGGCGAATTGGGGAACCCGGTTCTTCTTCGAAGTCGAGTGTCCCACCCCGGACGGCATGGCACCGTGACGTTGCCGCGTGTGACGGTGCCCCGTGTCGTGGCGCGCGGCCTACAGACGACGCCGATTCGCCATGTCGCATCCGCTCCGCACGCCGAAACGTCGCCGGAGGAGACGGGTTCAGTCACACTTGCATCCGGCCGCGCCCGCGCACGGACTTTGCCAAGGGCTCCGGTCATGACGACACTCACAGACTTCCAACCGGCCCGATCGGCCCGACCGAAGCTCTCCTTGGTGCAGCCTGCACCGCTGCGCGCACGAGATCGCGAGCGGAGAGGCCGCCGCCTTTTCAATATTGTCGTGGCGGCGCTTGGGCTCGTCCTCGCGTTTCCGGTGATGCTGCTCATCGCGGCGCTGATCAAGTTGACGTCCCGTGGACCCGTGTTGTTCACCCAGATGCGCGTCGGATTGGACCGCCGGGCGCTGTCGAACGCCGGCGGCAACACTCGCCGCCACACCGATCAAGGCGGTCAGCCGTTCAAGATGTACAAGTTCCGGACGATGCGTCCCGCCGACCGCAACGGGAAGCAAGTGTGGGCGCAGGCCGACGAGGCGCGCATCACGCCGATCGGCCGGGTGCTGCGGAAGCTGCGGCTCGACGAGCTCCCCCAGTTGTTCAACGTACTGACGGGCGACATGAACATCGTCGGTCCCCGGCCGGAGCAGCCCACGATCTTCGTGTACCTGCGCGAGCAGATCGAGGGCTACCAGCGGCGTCAGCGGGTCCGACCCGGCATCACGGGCTGGGCGCAGATCAACCAGGGATATGACACATCGGTGGACGACGTACGCCGCAAGGTGCGCTACGATCTCGAATACATCCGCCGTCAGTCGACGCTCGAGGACCTGAAGATCATGTGCCGCACCGTGCCCGTGATGGTCCTGCGGCGCGGGAGCATGTGAGCGTCGGCTAGCCGGCGCTCTCCGCTCCGCGGCGCGTGGGCTCCCACACCGCGGTCCGCGCGCCGCGCAGGGCGACGACCCAGGCGTGCAGCGCAGCGAGATTCCCCGACACGAGATAGGCCGGTAAGGCGAGCAGACGCGGCACGGGCCTGCGCGCGGGCCAGTACCAGCCCATGAGCGCCAGCCCGACCACACCCGCAGCCGTCGCGACCAACACCCACGCCCACCGCAATCCCTCGCCCGCCGCGAGCAGCGTCACGGCCCCCAGGCCACCGACGAGCGCCCAGGGAACGAGCCAGCGACACAATTTGTGACTGAGCAGCATCCAGGCGAACGCGCCATACCGAGCGGGGTTCAGGAGCGCGCGCATATGCCACAGCGTGCGCAGGCCGCGCGCCATCGTGCGCACCTTGCGCCGGTATTCCTGTTGCAGCGTTCCGCCCCGCGGTACGAAGCAGATTGCCCCGGGGACCGACACGGCGCGCAGGCCGTGCCGCCGCGCCATCAGGGCCGCCGCGAAATCCCGGCTCAGGTCGTCGGGCACGAAGTGACGGTGCAGCGCCGCCCGGATCGCGTAGAGACAGCCGGACGCGCCCACGATGCCGGAGACCCGGGTCTCCAGGTCCCGCACCCACATCTCGTAGCCCACGTACGTCCCCTCGCCCCGCGTGGCGGCGGCGTCGAGCCGCGCGATGCTGACATCGCGCCCTGACGCTACGCCCACGGTCGGATCGCCCAGGGCCGCGACCAGGGCCTTGATCGCCTGCGGGTGAATCCGCACCGACGCATCGGTATTGACGATGATGTCGCCCTTCAGCACCGAGCGCGCGGCGTTTTCCGCGGCCGTCTTGCCGGCGCGACGCGGCAGCCGCAGCAGCTCCACGCCGCGAGCGGCATAGCGCGCCACGATATCATCCGTCGCGTCCGTCGACGCATCCGACACGACGACGACCTGGCGCCGCTCCGCGGGATAGTCGAGGGAGAGAACGCGCTCGATCGTATCCGCGATCGTGGCTGCTTCGTTGTACGCGGGAATCGTGATGCTGACGAACGGCCAGTCCGCGGCGGCTCGCGGCTCCGGCGGCACGCGGCGGCCGAGGCTCAGCAGCTTGAGGAACGCGGGATAGCCGAAGTAAGGATAGAAGGAGAAGCCGAGCGCCACGGCGAGCGCAACGTCCGCCGGGACCGTCACGGCAGCACCGGCACCGCGGACCCGGTGCTGACGAGCTGGTAGATCCCGTCGTAGCGCTCACTCCACGGCTCCGTCCCGAAATCACGGCACAGCCGTTCGCGTGCGCGGCCGGCCCGGGCGCGGGCCGCCGCCGGCGCCTGGTACGCGGCTCGTATCGCGGCCGCCAGCGCGGCGGGGTGGTCGGGTGGCACGAGCACGGCTTCCTCGGGCGACAGCATCTCCGGGACGCCTCCCACGCCGGTGGCGATCACCGGAACGCCCGCGGCCATCGCCTCGAAGGCGACCATTGGGCTCCCCTCGGTACGGGAGCTGAGCACGAAGAGATCGAAGGCGGCAAACAGCGGCGCGGCGTCCGGCACGACGCCGTGCCAGCGCACTCGCCCATCCAGACCGAGGCGGCGGGCCTGCGCGGCGAGGGGGCGACGCTCCGCGCCGTCGCCGATCACCGAGGCGACGAGCGGCAGGTCGGCGACGTGGCCGAGCGCTTCGAGCAGCACGTCCGGACCCTTCTCCCGACTGAGTCGGCCGACCCACCCCACGACAAACGCCTCCGGCGCGAGACCGAGCGTACGCCGGGCGGCGGCGCGATCGAGCGCAGGCCCCGGCCGCCAGGCATTCGGGACCACATGGATCCGCTCCGGGGCAACGCCCGCGCGGGCGAGCCGTGTCTTGAGCGGCTGCGACACCACCACGACGGCGTCGAAGCGGCGGAAGGCGCGACACTGCAGCCACTCGTACACGCGGTTCTTCCAGTCCCCGCCGGTAAAGCCGTGCACCGTCGTGACCACGGGAATACCGGCGCGGCGAGCCACGCCCGCGTCCAACACGTCCGGCCGGTAGCCGTGCGTATGCACCACGGTCGGGCGCCATCGCCGGCACAGCTCGGCGACCGCGGTACGCTCCCGCTGGTACCCACGCGAGCCCGCCACCACGGTGTGCGTCTCCACGCCGGCTTCGGTGAGGGGGGCGAAAAACGGGTGATCGGCGGCCGGCTCGGTCAGGACCGCGGCGACATGGACGTCATGACCCGCCCGGCTCTGCTCCCGGGCAAGTCCCTGCACGACACGCTCGAGGCCGCCCACGTCGGACGGTGCCGCGACATGGAGAATCAGCACGAGATCATGCGGTCGGCCTCAGGCCAGGACGTCGGTCGCCCCTGCAGGCTCGACCTCGGCCTGGCGGCGCTCGTCGCGCATCAGCGCATCGATGAAGAACTTCGTGGCCCAGCTGAGAATCTGGTATGATCCGTACTCCGCGCCGACGGGGAACGACCCCTTGATGCCTCCGCGCACCCCGAGATCGCCGCTGGTGCGATTCTGCGTGGACTTGAGGAAGCGCAGCACCAGCTCGACCGGCTCGAGCCACTTTCGCTCCCGGGTGATTGCAAACAGTCGCAGCCAGATGTTGGCCATCTGCGCTTCCCCAGTCAGGCAGCTCCACGACACCGCGGGGCGCCACCCGGCGGCAAACCGGCCCGGCAGCATCCCATCCGGCTCCACCGCGAGCGCGACGCGCTCGGCCGCGCAAGCCGCTGCGGCCATCAGCCGTTCGTCCTCCAGGACGCGCCCGCCCTCGAGCAGACCGCGGATCGTGTAGGCGATCGTGTGCAGGAGAGGCCGCCGCGGGTCGTTGAGACAGCAATCGGGAAACCAGCCGTCGTCGTGCTGCCGTCGTGCCACCGCACGCAGGTTGCGCGCGGCCGCCGCGCGGAACTCGGGCGCACCGAGGCGTCGACCCGCCTCCGCCAGCGCCCACGCGACGCGCGCGTTGTACAGCGTCGCATCCGGGTCGGCGAAGCGGGAAGTGCCACGACGCCACAGGCCGTCGTCGTCGAGCGTGGCGATCAGATAGCACGCGGCGCGCCGCGCGCCGCCCGCGAAGATCCCCGACCCCGTTTCCGCGAACGCGGCGAGCCACCCCAGCAGCACCTGCCCCGTGTTGAACACCGCGGGCGAGGGACGCTCGCCGATGACGCCACCCCGCACGGCGCCCGACGGCAGCTGGATCTCGAGCTCCCAGCGCGCGGCGCGCTCGGCCCGGAGGGCGAGGTCCGGGCGGTTCAAGTGTCTGGCCGCCTCGAACAGCGTCGGGATGATGTATCCCGTCGTCTCGGGATATGGCGGCTGCCAGCCCTGTGACTCGAAGTACGGGTTCCACGCCAGGCTGTATCCTCGGGCAATCCCACCGTCCCCGGTGACATCCTGCGCCCGCACGAGCCAGTCGAGTGCCGAGACGAGATGGGGGCGGTGATCCGGATCAGCCGGATACCCGGCGCGCTCCTGCCATGCCTCCTCGAACGCTACCGGATTGAAGACCGGGTGCGCGCGGACTTGACGGAGGCGCGCCTGAACAGCGCGTGCCACACGGGGGAACGGCATGGGAAGCGCGAGCGTGTCGTGAACGGGGCTCATGCGGACGGACGGATGCGCGCCGCCATCCAACGCACGACGCGGTGTGCCCGGGCGTGCGCGGGCCGCAAGGTCCAGCCCACGCTCCGGCATGACACGACCTCCGCTCCAAAGCCGATCTTGAAGCGGTGGAGCCCATTCGAGGGATCCCCAGGGTTCACCGCGGACGCGGGGGTACCGCCCAGGTTGTAGTGTGTAAACCCGGCGTCAGCGAGGGCGCACATGATGCGCCAGTGCAGCCATTGCGCGGCCTCCCGCTCGTACCCGGCCGGCGTGGAACCGCCGATGAGATAGAACGCTCGCCGGTTGGCCCAGCCGACCAGTGCCGCCGCGAGCGGGGTCTGATCGTGCCAGGCGGTCCAGGTGGTGAGTCCCCAGGGCGAACGGCCCTCGGGCGAGGTCAGCGCGACCTCTGGCAGCGCCGCGGCAAACGGATCGCCCCGCTCCGAGGCCCGCGCCGACGCCTCCCGCTGCACGGCGGACAGCAGGTCCCGAGCAGGCTCCCCGTCCAGCGTGCGCAGCTCCCAGCCGTCGCGCTCACCGCGCTGCACGTGGCGACGGTGGTGTTTCGAGCAGCCGGACGCGAGGTCGTCGCGCGAGCTCTGGAGGCGCACCACATACTCCAGGCGGTCGCGCGCGGTCGTGCCCTTCCGAGGCTCGGACTGCCACGACCCGTCGTAGGAATCGAATTGGATCTCGGCGGCACCCCGCGCGCGCAGCTGGTCGACCAGCGCCGCCAGGGCCGCTTCGCGCTGCGACGGCTCGACGACAACTGGGAGCGTCGGGAAATAGAAGTGGCGCGGCTTGAAGCCGAAGCGGCAACGCGACGCGACCCCGACCGCGACGCCGGCCGCCTCGTCTCCCTGGTAGAGCTCCGCGAACAGGGGGGTCCCCGGGGGCGCGGCCGCGGCGATACCGGCCGGCGAATGGAACACGCCGCCGCCACATCGCTCCACCAGCGCCCGCCAGCCACGGGGGCACTGCGATGCGACCACCCAGCGCAGCTCGCGCCGCAAAGTGGTGCGAGGCATCGTTTCCATGAGCGGCATCGCGCGTCTCCCCCAGGTTCGGCCACTTCCTAGGGAAGTTCTGTGCCGTCGAGGCTCCTGCGGGCGCCGGAGGCACCGCAGGCGGCCCCGAGAGGGCGGCGCCCAGGAGGCGTTGCGGCGGCGCAGCAGGCAGAAAACGTGCGCGAGTGGACTGAGCCTGCGTGCGTGGTGGCCTTCCTCTTGCCTATCCCCTGCCCGGTATGCCCGACGCCGAACAAGCCCCAGATCTCGACCGCGCCCTCGTCACGGGCCTCGCGTGGACCGGAAGCGTCAAGTGGGTTACCCAGCTCGTCGGCTGGGCAGCGACGCTGATTGTCGCCCGCCTGATCACGCCCACCGACTATGGCCTGTTCGCCATGGCCATGGTCTACGCGGGCTTCGTGCAGCTCGTGAACGAGCTGGGGCTGAGTCCGGCCATCGTGCAGTACCGCGACCTGACGAGCCGGCAGATCTCACAACTCGGTGGGCTGGCGCTGCTGGCGGGGGTCGCCCTGTTCGCCCTGTCGCTCGGTCTCGCGGGCGCGATCGCCACGTTCTTTGATGAGCCGGCGGTGCGGTGGATCATTGTCGCGCTCAGTCTCACGTTCATCATGCGCGCGGTACAGGTCGTGCCGCGCTCGCTGCTGGCGCGCGATCTCGAGTTCCAGCGCCTCGCCTGGATCAGCGCCGGCGAGGCACTCGTGTGGAGCACGACGACCCTCATCGGTGCCCTGCTGGGACTGGGCTACTGGGCGCTGGTGTTGGGCGCCGTGGTGAGCGGATTCGTCGTCATGGTCGTGCTCTGCATCCAGCGCCCGCATCACCTCTCCTGGCCGCGCGACATCCGGTCGATCGCGAGCGCGATGCATCTCGGCTGGTATGTCGTCGTCTCGCAGCTCTGCTGGTACGTATACAGCCATGCCGACCTCACGATCGTCGGACGGGTGCTCGGCAAGGCGCCGCTGGGCGCGTACACGAAGGGGTGGGACATCGCGAGCATCCCCACGGACCGCATCAGCACACTGGTCGGCCAAGTCACGCCGGCGGTCTTCTCGGCCGCCCAGAAGGACCCGGCCGCCCTGCGGCGCTATCTGCTCGCGCTGACCGAGGGACTCGCGCTGCTCACCTTCCCCATGTCCGTCGGTCTGGCCCTGGTTGCGGATCTGTTCGTCATCACTGTGCTCGGCGAGCAGTGGCGCGGGGCGATCGTACCGGTCCGGTTGCTCGGACTGTACGGCGGGTTCCGCGCAATCTTCAACACATTGCCGCAGATGCTCGTGGCGACGGGCCACGCGAAGCAGAACATGCAGTTCAATCTCTTCGCGGCCGTCGCGGTTCCCACCGCGTTGTACATCGGGAGCCGGTGGGGCACGACGGGCGTCGCGCTCGCGTGGATCGTGGGCTATCCGCTGATCACCATTCCGACGTTCTTCCGCCACACGCTGCGCATCCTCGACCTGCGCGCCAGCGCCTACCTGCGCGCGCTGTGGCCCGCTGCCAGCGCCGCGGCTGGCATCGCCGCGGCGGTACTGGCGCTGCGCGCCGTGATACCGCCGGCCTGGCCGGCGAGCCTGCGGTTGGCCATGGAAGTGCTTGGCGGGGCCCTGGCGTACATCGCGGTGCTGCTGGTGGGACACGGCAGCCGCATGCGCGTCGTGACCGCACAGCTCCGTCACCTGGCCCGGCGCCCGGCGCCGCCGCCGACGTGCGTGACCGACGAATCGCCAGCGCGTGCCCGGCTCCTCCTCATCACCTACCACTTCCCGCCCGACGCAGCTGTCGGGGCGCTGCGCTGGCAAAAGCTCGCGCGCCACGCGGCGGAGCGGGGCTGGGGGCTCGACGTCATCGCGCTCCATCCGGCGCAGCTCGAGAGTACGGATCAGGGCCGGCTCGCCGACCTGCCGGCGGGCGTGCGCGTCTACGGGATTCCGTTGCCGAAGGTGCGGGCCGAGCAGATCGGTTTCGTGGTCTGGCGCCTGTACGACTTGATGAGGCGGGTCCGGCGGTGGCTTGCTCCGGCGCGCGGCACTGGCACGGAGCCCCGTCGGGAGTCGCTGGCGCGGTCCGAGATCCGGTGGCGGCCGCGCGAGCTGCGCGACATCACGCGCGGGTATCTCGCGTGGCTCGACTGCGCCGTCACGGGGGGCTGGGGCCGCGAGGCGGCTCGGTGCGCCATGCGGGTGTTCGAGCCGGGCGTGCACCGGGCGGTCATCAGCTGTGGGCCCCCGCACATGGCCCACGAGGCTGGGCGGGTGGTCGCGCGGACGACCGGTCTGCCCTTCGTCATGGACTTGCGCGATCCCTGGAGCCTCATGCAGCGGCTGCCCGAAGCGGTCGCCAGCCCGGTGTGGTTCCGGCTCGCCGCGCGGTACGAGCGCCGTGCCATCGCACAGGCGGCCCTCATCGTCGCCAACACCGACCCGCTGCGCAACGTGTTGCGCGGGGTGTATCGATCGGCCGCGAGTCGGATCATCGCGGTCCCGAACGGTTTTGACGACGAGCCGGTGCCGCCCAGTCGCGTGACGAGGCGTTTCACGATCGCCTACGCGGGCACGATCTATTTCGATCGCGATCCACGCACCCTGTTTCGGGCCGCGGCGCGTGTCGTCGCCGAGCGCCGCCTGACGCCTCAGGACTTCGCGATCGAGCTGATGGGAAACGTGGACAGCTTCGATGGCGTGGGAATCGAGCGGATCGCGCGTGAAGAGGGCATCGGACCGTTCGTCCGGACGTTCGCCCCGCGGCCACGACGCGAGGCCCTGGAATTCCTGTCGCGCGCGGCGATGCTCGCTATCCTGCCGCAAGACTCGGATATGGCGATCCCGGCGAAGATTTTCGACTACATGCGCTTCGACGCATGGCTGCTGGTGCTCGCTGAATTCGGCAGCGCCACGGAGCAATTGCTCCGCGCCAGCGGCGCCGACGTCGTGTCACCCGAGGCCGCGGACACGCTCGCGGCGCTGCTCCACCTGCGGTATCTCCAGCACCAGCGGGGTGAGCGGCCGGTGCGGCTGTGCGTGAACGAGCACTACAGCCGGCGCGCGCAGGCGGATCGGCTGTTTGCCGCGCTCGAGGGCATTACCGGGGCACCGCCCCGCGTCACCGAGGAGCCCGCGCTCGTATGTGCGGCATCGTAGGCGTCGTTCACCGCGCGGCGGAGCCGCCCGTCGGTCCGGCGGTGATCCGGACGATGTGCCGCGCCATCCGCCACCGCGGGCCCGACGACGAAGGACTGTTCGTCTCGGGCCAGGTCGGCCTCGGCATGCGACGGCTGAGCATCATCGACCTCGCAGGAGGGCGCCAGCCGATCGCGAACGAAGATGGCTCGAAGGTCATCGTTTTCAACGGCGAGATCTACAACTATCGGGAGCTGCGCGCGGACCTGCTGCAGCGGCGGCACGTGTTTCGGACGGCCTCCGACACGGAGGCCATCGTGCACCTGTACGAGGAGGCGGGCCCGGCAGCGGTGGAGCGACTGCGGGGCATGTTCGCGTTCGCCCTCTGGGATGCGGAGCACCGCTCGCTGTGCCTGGCGCGGGATCGTTTCGGCATCAAGCCCCTCTACTATGTCGTCGCACCGTGGGGGCTCGCGTTCGCCTCCGAGCTCAAAGCGCTCGTGGCCGCCGGGCTGACGGGGCGCGAGCTGGACTGGGAGGCGCTCGACGCGTACTTCCAGCTGGGCTACATCCCGGCTCCCGCGAGCCCGTTCCGCGATGTGCGCAAGCTTCCGCCGGGCCACTGGTTGATGTGGCGCCCCAGCGGGGAGCTCCTGGTCCACCAATACTGGGACCTGCCGCGGCATGTGGCCGCCCCACCCCTCGAGCCCGAGCGGCACGTGCGCGAATGGCTGGACGAGTCGGTCGCCGCGCACCTGATCAGCGACGTCCCGGTCGCCGCCTTTCTGTCGGGAGGGCTCGACTCCTCGGCGGTCGTGGCGAGCATGGCCATCGCCGCACAGAACGCCGACGCGGTACCGCAAGCGTTCACGGCGCGCTACTGCGGCTCCGGCGCGGCCGCGGCGGACGAGACGCCGCTGGCACGACAGCTGGCGTCGCGCTATGGCGTCAAGCTGAACGTGGTGGATATCACGCCGGATGTGCGGGACACGTTCGAGCCCATCGTGCGTGCGTTGGACGAGCCGCACGCCGACGACTCCGCCATCCCGACGTGGGCGCTCTCACAGGCCGTAGGCAGCTCCCACAAGGTCGCCCTCACCGGCATCGGCGGCGACGAGCTGTTCGCCGGGTATCGCCGCCACCTCGGGCTCGTGGCGGCGGAACGCTACGCCCGGCTGCCGCGCGCGCTGCGCCGGGCCGCCGCGCGAGTGGCCCACCTGCTCCCCGACTCCGCCGGGCGCGGCCTTACCATCGATCGCCTCAAGCGGTTCCTCCGCGTCGGCGACGCGGGCACGGCGGAGCGCTATCTCGATCTGCTCAGCCGGGCCGACGACACCCTGCGTCTCCCGCTGTACGCTCCCGATCTGCGCGGGGCGATCGGCGGCCACTCCGCGCGAACGCATTTCCGTCGGCTGCACCGCGACGGACCGGCTCGCGACCCGCTCGCCGCCGCGCTCTATTTCGATTATCGCACGTATCTCGCGGACGACATCCTCGCGCTCTCGGATCGGCTCTCGATGGCGCATTCGCTCGAGATTCGTGTCCCGTTCGTGGACCATGAGCTGGTCGAAAAGGTGTTCCCGCTGCCGGCCCGCGTGAAGGTCGGCCGCTGGGAGCACAAGCAACTGCTGCGGCGCGCGCTCGCCGCGCGCTTGCCGAGCGAGCACTTCCAGGCGCCCAAGCGAGGATTCGTCGGACCGACGGCCGCATGGCTGCGGTACGAGCTCCGCCCGCTGCTCGAGGACGAGCTGTCCGCGGGTCGGACCCGCCGCCTGGGGTACTTCGATGCGCCGGCGCTCACCCGGCTGCTCGCCGACCACTTCTCGCGTCGCCACAATCGCGAGGGCATTCTCTGGGCACTGCTGTGCTTCTCGACCTGGCACCGCATCTACCTTGAGCAGCCTGCGGTGGCCCCGTACCAGCCGACGCGCATACCGTGCGAGACCGGAGCCGTACCCTGAGCGACACCTCCTCCGCTCCACCTGCGCCCGCCGGCCCTTCCCGCCCGGCACGCCCCGCTCCGGTCGCATCGCCGTCGGGCCGCGCGCCGGACACGTCGACTCCCGCCGCCCGCGAGCTCGACCGCTCGCTGCTTCGGGGGATCGCGTGGACCGGGGCGATGCGTTGGGCCACGCAGATCCTCAGCTGGGCGTCCACCTTGATCGTCGCCCGGCTCCTCGCACCCACGGACTACGGGCTGGTCGCGATGGCGCTGGTCTACCTGGGCCTGGCGCAGCTCGTCAACGAGTTCGGGCTCGGGACCGTGATCGTCATGCGGCGTGACCTGACCGAGGATCAGGTGGCCCGCCTGGGCGGGCTCTCCGTCCTCCTGGGCCTCGCGTTCGTCGGGCTCTCGGCGCTGCTCGCGCCGGCGGTGGCGCGGTTCTTCGGCGAGCCAACGGTGCGCTGGCTCATCATGGCATCGAGCTTGACCTTCGTGACGGGCTCCCTGCAAGTGGTGCCGCGCGCGTTGCTCGCCAAGGAGCTTGACTTCCGGAGACTCGCCTGGACGGACGGCGCCGAAGCCCTGCTCACGACCGGGGGAACGCTCACGCTCGCCCTCCTCGGGTTGCGCTACTGGGCGCTGGTGCTCGGACCGCTGCTGGGACGCTCGGCCGCCACGGTGCTCGTTAACTCATGGCGCCCCCATCGAATCCGCTGGCCGAGTCGGTTCGCGACCATCGCCGGTGCCGTGGCGTTTGGCTGGCAGGTGGTGGTGGCACGGATCGCCTGGTACCTGTACAGCAACGCCGACTTTGCCGTGGTGGGACGCGTGCTGGGAAAAGCCGCACTCGGCGGCTATACGTTCGGGTGGCAGATCTCGAGCATTCCGATCGAGCGCGTCACGACCCTCGTCATGGGCGTCACGGGCCCAGTGTTCTCCGCCGTGCAGGACGACAAGCCGGCCCTACAACGCTACCTCAGGAACCTCACCGAGGGTCTGGCGTTCATTACATTCCCGGCCGCCATCGGCCTCGCGCTGGTGGCGGATGTATTCGTGCTCGCGCTGCTCGGGGAACACTGGCGTGCCGCGATCGTCCCGCTCCGGTTTCTCGCTCTCTCGGCGGCCCTCCGCTCGGTAACGCCGCTCTTGCCGCAAGTGATCGTGTCCACCGGCCACGCCAAGCGGAACATGCAGTTCACCATCGTCGCCACGGTCATCATGCCGCTCCTGTTCTACGCCGGCACGCGGTGGGGTACGGGAGGCGTGGCCGTCGCGTGGGTGATCGGGTACCCCCTGTTCGTGCTGCCCATGTTTCTGGGACAGGTGTTGCGCACGACCGGCTTGACGCTCCATGGGTACCTGCAGGCGTTGACTCCGGCCGCGAGCGCGACGCTGCTGATGGCTGCCGCGGTGTTGGCTGTGAGGGGGGCGACTCCCGCAGGCTGGCCCGCCGGCACACAGCTCGCCACCCAGGCAGCGGCCGGTGCCGTGATCTATAGCACGGTGCTTTGCGTGGCGCACCGGCCGCGCCTGTTAGCCTTCCGTCGCCTGGTTCAAGCGATGCGCGGCTGAAGGTGCGACCCGACCGCGCGCCTCGACACGAGAGGGCCACGGTGACGGAATGAGACTCCAATCGTTGGCCGGCGCTGTACCGGCAGCGCTTCGGGACGGGGTGCGCCATGCGCTGTGGCTCACTCGTACACGTGCCGCGCTGCGCCGATTGGAGTTGCTACGTCCACGGCAGCCGCCGACGCGCGCGGAGTTGGCCCGCCTGCGGGACGCCTGGGGCAACCTCGGGTGGGCAGCCGAAGTGGAATTCCTCGAGGAACTGGCACATCGCGTGGTGAGCACCCGAGGGCCCATCCTTGAATGCGGTAGCGGGGCCACGACACTCCTGTTGAGCAGCCTGGCAGCACGACGGGGAGTCGAGGTGTGGGTCCTGGAGCACGAGCCGCACTGGGCTGCCCGCGTGGCTCAGGCCCTCGGTCCCGACCGCATCGGAGCCCTCAACATGTCCACAAGGCCACTGCGCCGGTTTGGCGAGTTCGATTGGTACGATGCGCCGCTTTCACGGATGCCGCCGGCGTTTCGCCTCGTCGTGTGCGACGGTCCACCCGAGACCACGCGAGGGGGTCGCTACGGCGTGGTGCCGATCCTGGCGACTCGATTGTCACCCGATGCGGCGCTTCTCCTCGATAACGCGGGGCGAGCCAAGCAAGCGACCGCATTGCGGCGCTGGGCACAGGAGTCAGGTATGCATTTCGAGATCCGCGCGCACCCGAGTTGCCAATACGCCATCGTGACGAGAAGCGCTGTTCATTGACCCTACAGTCCCGACATCGTGGGGGACGGCGCGGCCCCGATGTTCGCGGCGCGCGCCGCACAGTGGGCTCGTGAGACGCGCCAGGTGCTCCGCGTCGCGTCCTACTTGATTCCCCCCGTGAACGGCAGGCGCCGCAAGGACTCGATCAGGAACGGCCCTGGGTCACGCCACCGCCAGATCTCTTCCCGGTCTCGGCTTGGATGGACCCGGAGAAAGTTGAGTGCCGCGGCGAGCTTGCCAGACGTTCTGCCGCCGTTACGCAGCCGCAGGTAGAGATGGTCGATGTCTCCCCAAAGCCAACGGCTGCGAACGCCCTCGCGATAGGTGTTGACGGCCGGCACGGAGCGACCCAGTGCGCATGCAACGAGCAAAGTTGGAAAGTCCACGCCGGCGTCCACGGCCAGCTGCAACGAGCCCCACAGCCGTCCGTTGACCTCCATGAAGACATGCCGCCCCGTCTTGATCTCGCGCTTGCACTCGACCATGGCGACACCTTGCCAATCCAGTAGCTTCAGCAGCTTCGTGCCCCCTGCGAGCAACTGCGGGGGAACGGCGATGCTCTCCCGGTACACGCTCACCCCGCCTTCGGGGGGTTTCTCACGCAGGCGGCGGTGGGCAAACGCCGCGATCATACGACCGTTCCAGCGCAACAGGAACAAGCCCTCGCCAGGACCATGTACCTGGCGCTGCAGCAAGACCGGAAACGCGCCGTCGGGCAGGGCGCCGAGCGCGGCCCGGCAAGCCTCCGGGTGGGCGACGTACTGCACGCCGACCTTGCGCCTGGCGGCTCTCGACGCGTCGGCCGGCACCACCGACCGGTGAGGCTTCAGGACCGCTGGGAAGAAATCCGCCGGCAGGTCCCGCGAGTCCGGACCGACGAGCACGACCGACTCGGGAATGTCGAGCCCAGCGGAGCGAGCGAGCTCGAGAGACTGCGCCTTGTCGGAGGCCTGCCGGTAGGCTCTCAAATCGGGAAGCGGCAGCTGGACCCGGGGGGGAAGCTCGTCGCGATACTCGAGCAGCGCTTCGACCGAGGCATCGGTCACGGGAAGCAGGACGTCGATTCCGAGCTCGCGTACCAGGCGGGCGACGGCGCGCGCGTAGCCCCGAGGGTCGGCGAGCGGATCGGCCCCGATGGCCCGCGGCGTCACACGGCGGGAGACCCCCGCGAGCGACAGCCGCCCCGGGGCCGCTGCGTGCACATCGTATCCGGCGGCGACGAGGGAGCGAGCGGCGGCGAGCGCAGATCGCTCGTCGCCGTCGGTAATGAGTATTCGCATGCGCTCCTAGCACCGTCGAGAGAACCGTGCCATCGCGCCCGCGCCGCCGCCGCCGCCCACTGTTGCGCGCCCGCCACGGCCCCTGCCGGGCCCTCGGCCCCCGGGGCATGGCGCCGCTCTTGCATGCGGTGACGGTCGTGAGCACTCCAGCCTCCTGGCCACCGCCGACCGCCGCGACCGTCGGCGGGTATACCGTGGGCGTGACGACCGGCGGAGCCCCGACGGGCGCCGCCGATGGGCACTGGGACCTCTTGCTGACCTGCCTCTCCGTGTACGTCATGACGGGCGTCGGCCGGCTGCACCAACTGTTCGACTTTCTCAACCCGCTGCATCTCACGCTGCTGTCCGCGGGGCTCGCCACCGTCGCCTACATGATCAGCGCGGGGCCCGCCCGACGTCTCCGCCCCGTGCTACGACTGCGGATCACACGATTCCTCCTGGCCATGACGCTCTGGGTCGCGCTCTCGATCGTCGGCGCGCTCTGGCCCGGGGGGGCGTTCCACCTGTTGACCGACCAGTTTCTGAAGGTGGTGTTGATGTTCGTGGTGCTGGTCGGCGCCGTTCGAGGGTTCCGGGACGTGGAGCGGCTGGTGTTCGTTTACATGCTCTCCGTCGGCATCTATGCAGCCGTCGTCCTCGCGCGCTTCAACGTCGGCGGTGACCGGTGGCGCCTGGCAGGGTTGTACTACTACGACGCCAACGAATTCGGCACGCTCGCCGTCATGTGTCTTCCCCTCGCGGTCTACTTCCTGGTCCGCCCCAACCCACTGTGGCGGCGCCTGGTGAGCGCCGGGACCGCCGTCGTTCTCGTCATCGGCTTCATTTGGACCGGCTCGCGCGGCGGGTTCCTCGCCGTGCTCGCCGTCGGGGCATTCCTGCTGCTGCGCTTCACGGCGATCCGAGCGCGCTGGCGCATTCTGACGACGTCGCTCTTCGCACTGCTGTTCGCGGCCACCGCTACGGACAACTACTGGAAGGGAATGAAGACCCTGCTGCAGCCGAAGGAAGACTACAACATGACAGACGACGCGGGCCGAGTGAAGGTATGGAAGCGCGGCGTCGGATACATGCTACAACACCCCGTGTTCGGGGTCGGCGGCGCGAACTTCCCGACGGCGGAGGGCACCCTGTCCCCGCTGGCGGCGGAAGCTCTGCTCGGACGGCCCGTGAAATGGTCGGTGGCTCACAACAGCTTCCTGCAGGTCGGGGCCGAGCTCGGCATCCCCGGGTTGATCTTCTTCCTCGGGATGTTCGGCAGTGCGTTCGCCGCGCTGAAGCGCGTGCAGCGAAACCGAGCGGTCCAGCCACCTGGGGCTCGCAGCCCGCCGGCAGCACAACTCGCCCAGGCCCTGATGGCGGCGCTGATCGCCTACATTGTGGGTGGTTTCTTCCTCGCGCTCGCATACCACGAGCTGTTGTATACGCTCGTCGCGCTGGTCGCCGCGCTCCAGAAGGTGGTAGGGCCGCCACCCCTCCGGCGGGTACCCCGCCCCTTGGTTCAGCGCGCCTGACCGCGCGGCGCGATCCGCGCAGCCTGTCTGTACGCGCCATCGAGCTTGCGCCCGATCACGTCCCACGCGTAGCGCTCGACGACCAGGTCGCGCGCCGCCTGCCCGAGGCGCTTCCGGAGCGGCGCGTCTCCCTCCAGACGCCGGATCTGGGCCACGAACTCGCCCGGAGTCTCGGCGCGTAAGTAGTGCCGCTCATCTTGAACGTCGAGCCCTTCTACGGCGAGCGCGGTGGCCACGAGCGGCTTGGCCATCGCAAATGCGTCCAGAATCTTGAGCCGGGTGCCGCCACCATCTCGGATCGGGCAGACGTAGATCGAAGCGGCGTCGAGATAGGGCCTGACGTCGTCCACGCGGCCTGTGACGGAGATGCGCGCATCCTGCGCCGCCGCCTGCAGATCGGCCGGAGGATCACGCCCGACAAACGTCACGTGCCGGCGCGGATCGTCCTCCAGGAGGGCCGGCCAAATCTCCCGCAGGAAATAGCGGACGGCTTCCTGGTTCGGATACCAGCTCAACGTCCCGGCGAAGACCAGACCCCCGGTGTCCGATGGTCCCGATACCCCGGGGCGGAAATAATCGACGTCGACTCCATTTTCGATGACGCACGTGCGTGCGGCGGGGGCGATCTCACCCAAGCGCGCCCCATCGAGCTCCGAAACGGTCAGGTTGACAGCCGCCCCAGCGCACACCCGACGCTCCAGTCGCTGCAGCTTGTCGGCGTCCCGGCGGAAATACAGGCGGCGGAACGGATGCTCCTCTCGCTCCGCCCGTCGGCGTGCCAGCTGCGATTCCACGTTGTGGTGGTTCAGCGCGACCGGCACGCCGTCGAACGGGGCGACGTACGGCACTAACCCCACCGTGTCCACATGGATCAGATCGAACGTTTCCGTGCCGGCGATGGATTCCAGGTACGTGCGCATCTTGGCACTGCGTAGCCAGTTGCGATCGTAGGGTTGCGGGTGAAAGAAGCTCAGCCCGGCGATCGCGAGCCGGTGGAGCGAGGAGCGATCCCACGGGTTGGGAAACACGTCGACGCGCGCGCACAATCGCGAAAGCTCGCGGACCGCGTCGTCGACGAGATCGCGTGTGGGAAGGACGGCTCGCATATTGAGGCTTACTAGGTGCACCTGGTGACGCCGCGCGGCCTGCCGGAGGAGATGATAGCTCCGCTGGAGGTTGCCGCCAGTGGGCGGATACGGGACGAGGTGCGAGAGCCACAGGATCCGGAGGCGGCGCTCCGCCGTCTGAGGCCTGACGCTGACGGCGCGGTCTTCTTGCATGTTGGGGGCGGAACGTCCAAACCCAGCCATTCGAGCTCCAGTCGTCGCTAGTTGGCCTCCGGCGCAGAAAGCGTGCCGGGTGATGTAGCGTCGACCAGAGCAGTCGAATGGCCCCGACGGCAGCACTCAGCGTTCGGTGTGGTCCCGTCGCAACACCCCTAGGGTCGGACCCTCCGCCACAACACCGCGCGCCGAGCATCACTGGTGATGTTGAGGAGGCTGCGACCGACCACGTCGCCCCGCGCATTGATTGCGTACGCTTCGGAGTTTTGGTGCCGGGGCAGAGCGCCAAGATCACGTAGCACACCATCCGCCGACACGAACGCGCGGCTACATGAAACGGAGCCGCACGTCAAACTCGTCCCAACCACCTGACCCTGCACGTTGAGGGCGCGCACGAAGGTGGACGGCCCCCCCAACGTCCCGAGATCCTGCATCTCGCCCCGCGCCCAGACAAACCCATGGACGGGGAAGGCCGATTGGGTCGTGCCACTTCCTGCCACCTGCCCTGACGGGGTGATGGCCACGCCGGCCGTGACGGGGTAGTCCGGCAGACCACCGAGGTCCTGCAACACGCCACCGCTCCATCGGAAGGCGTGTTTCTGGCCCGCGGCGTCGGTGCTCTGGCCAGTCACCTCCCCGTTGTCGCTGATCGCGGTGGCCGTGCTGAACGTGCCACCGAGTGTGCCCAGGTCCTGCGCGACGCCACCCTGCCACAACACGGCGTGCGTCTCGCCCGAGGCGGTGTTGCTCTCTCCGACAACCGTGCCGCTCCGGTTCACGGCGGCCGCGGCGCTCGTCGTGCCGCCGTCCAGCGTCCCCAGATCCTGTAGCGTCCCATCCTGCCAAAGGAACGCGTGGGGCGCACCAGTCGCAGTGTTGCTCACGCCCACCACTGCGCCTATGGCGCTGAGCCCGGTGGGTCCGCTGCCGATCCCGCCCAGCGTGCCTATATCCTGGAGCACGCCGTTCGCCCAGAAAAACGCGTGCCCCCCACCGGCAGTCTCGCTCCCGCCGGTGACGTCGCCCCGCTCGTCGACGTAGAGCGCGGTGCTCGACCGGCCCCCCAACGTGCCGAGGTCCGTCATGACGCCGTTGTCCCACAAGAACGCGTGGAATACCCCTTGCGGTCTGGGGTCTCCAATTCCCGTGGTGCTCCCTCCGACCACCTGCCCTCGTTCGTTGATGGCCAGGGCAATGCTCGAGGAGACCCCTGTGGCCGCGGGATCGAGCGTGCCGAGGTCGATGATCTCGTAGCCACCACCGGAGGAAACGGCGGACGCAACGGGGCCCGGTATCGCGCGATCTTCGCGACACGCAGCGATCAAAACGGCAAGACCGACGAATGTACCAATCACGGAGCGGTGCATCGCGCCTCCAATTGCTGGGTTGAGTCCGCCGTAGGCTGCAAACCACGAGCCGTGACCGTTGTGCGGACGCTGCGGGCTTGGGCCCGCCGCGAGCGACGATTCCACGCCACAGCCGTAGCGCCACGGGCGCAGCGAAACGACGAACAGGCCCGGCGAAATCCGCCGGGCCTGTCTCAATGAGCAACTGCTCGGTTAACTACCGCTGATGTGGATGTGGTCGAACCAGTAGTAATCGTTCGCCGTCTTGGTGTCACAGCAGCCGCCCCACACCGGGTCCAAGTGATACTCGACGAACCCGCTCGTCGGCATCGGCACGCCCGTGTAGCTCCCAATCAGCTGCCCGTCCATCCACCACTTCACCACCCCGCCGTTGTAGTCCACCAACCACTCCAGCTTGTGCCACACCCCCAACACCACCGGCACATGCGCCACGTTCGGCGTCAACCACACGTCCTGTGACACCCCGGTGAACTGGGGAAACACCCGCAGCTCGTAGGGGCCGCCCGGCGGACCGTACATCGCCAAGAACATGCTCCCCGCGTTCACCACCAGGTACCCGATCTTGTTCACACTGCTCGCATTCCCCTGCCACGGGTTGCTCACCTTCCACCACTGCCCCACGTAGGCCCGGGTGAGCCCCGGCAGCGGCCGCCACGCTGTCGCCGGCCCTTTGGTGCCCGGGAACCCGGTCGGATACAGGAACTGCACCACGTTCGACGGGGACGACGGCGCCGTGGGGTCGCTGACTCGCGTCATATAGCCGTTGCCGTTATAGACCGAGTTCCACCCGCTCCCACCCGGAATCGCCACATCGGCGTCCGTGACCGGGAAGAGGTCGTCGAACCCGTAATCACTTACGACCGTCACGCCCGCCGGCTCGTTCGTCCACCCGCCGGACACCGGGGAAGCGTCCATCACCGTGATCGTCGCCGCGCCGCTCGGCGCGCCTCCGGCTGCGGCTGCGCTGACCCGGACAACACCCCCGACAGATGCAGGCGTGTAAAGGCCGGATGGCGAAATCGAGCCGACCGTGGCGCTCCAGGTCACGGCGACGGTCGTGCTGTCACCGGCCTCAGTGCGTCCGTAGGCCGAGAACTGCTGACTCTGGGTTGGTGCAAGGGTGATGGCATCAGGGGAGACGATGATCCGGACCACCTGCGACCCCAGGTGGGAAGGCCCGGTGAGGTTAGGGGTCGCCTTTTCGCACGCAGCGAGGGCCGCGGTCGCGAGGGCGAGCGCGGTCCATCGGATTCGAGCCAGACGCTGCGACAGCTTGAACGTGAACGGCATCGTGTTGCGCTCCCGCTACACCCATGATCACAAAAATGCCGCCAGCTTCGACGCGGTGTCGAATCGCTGGCGGCCCGGCGGACATTGCGAGCGCTCGGCTCGCTTTAGTCCCGTAGCTCTGCGTCACCGCCTTTCGACGGCTTTGCTCTGAGCAGCGTTGCATGGCCTGCTGCGGGTCCTTCCCGCAACGCGCTGCCGGAGCCCGACCATCCGGGGTCCCCGTCGCGCGTGCGGGCACAGTAGCAACAGGTCAGTTAGTGGCGCAAGTAGTGCAAGGTAAGTGACGAACGGGTGGTCGCGTTACAGCGCGGACGCGGCGTGGGGGCTGTATTCTAGTGCAATCAGCGGAGTTACAGAAAGACACCAAGCCGGGCTGCGCGTGATACAGATCACCGGGCGCGATGGTCCACGCCCGGTGCTCACCGCCCGCTTATGTGGACGTGGTCGTACCAGTAGTAGTCCGTTTCCGTCTTGGGACCGCCGTTGCCGCCGAACACTGGCGCCACCTTGTACTCGAAGAACGGCTCCGATGGGTATTTCACGTTGGTGTAGTCCCCGATGAGCTGGCCGTCGAGCCACCAACGGCAGATCCCGTTGGGCGGATCGGTCGTCGTGTTGTACACCATGAGCCACTCGATCTTGTGCCACTGGCCCAACGTCACCGGGATGTTCGTCACATTCGGCGTCAGCCAGATGTCGGACGACGTCTTGAATTGCGGAAACACCCGTAGCTCGTAGGGCCCGCCGGGGCGACCGTACATCACCATGAACGCGCTTCCGCTCGCATTCGTGAAGACGTACTGGATCTTGTTCGAATTGCTCTCGTTCCCCTGCCACGGATTGCTGGCCTTCCACCATATCCCCACATACAGTTGCCGCGGGCCGGGCAACGAGTGGATCATCGTGGTCGGTGCCGAGCCGCTGGCGAACCCGACGGGATAAGTGATCTGCAGGACGTTGGGCGGAGACAGCGGCGCCCCGGCGTCCGGCACGATGAGCGGGAGCACGCCGAACTCGAGCGTCCAGCCGAGCGATGCAACGGCATCCCAGGGCTGGTCCGAGATCACCGAGAATGCCCCGGGCTCATGGGTCCACGGCCCAGTCCCGGGCGGCACGACCGCGATCACCGCGGTGCCGGCCTTCCCCTGCGCGGCGGCGGTGATCGTGGCTGTCCCCGGTCCCACGCCGGTCGCGACACCCGTCGTATCCACGACGGCGACGCTGGTATCACTGCTGGCCCAGGTGATCTGGCTGATCGGGAGCGGATTCCCGACACTGTCGATTAGCGCCGCGCTGAACGGCCACCTTCCCTGAATCGGCACGGTGGCCGTGTCGGGAGAAACTTCGACCTGCGCGACCACCCGCCGAAACACCTCGACCCTCGCCTTGCCGGGCAGCGCGCCCGGGCTCGTGGCGGTGACGCTGAACGTGCCGAGGCTCGAGTCTGCGGTGAAGACGCCATCCGGGGTAATGGTGCCGCCCGTCGCGTGCCATTCGACCGTTGCACCCGGTACGGTGTCACCCGCGGCCGTGACCGCATACGCGACGAAATGTTCCGTCTCACCGGTACTGAGGCTCGCGCTCGGCGGTATGACGGCGACCGCCACCGTCCTGTTCCCGGGCGGTGCCGGCATGACGGCGGTATCCCGGCACGCCACGCAACCAATCGCGGCAACCAACACCGCCGGTACGTGTATCCACGCGCGCCTGGTCGGGCCCACCGGATTCATCAGACTGGGCATGGTCACGAGCAAACCGACTGGTCCCTCCATTGGCAATGCGATCGCAGCCCGCGGTACCACGGCGGTAAGGACCACCGCGACGATGATTGAAGGCCGGAAAATAGAAATGAGGCGCGCCGAAAAACCAGTGTCGAAACGATGCCACAAACGGCGTGATCCGCGCCCCACCCCACGGTGCGTGTGGGCGACGGCCAGGTGCCGCGACGCTACCACAACGGGTCGTCCAGGCGTGGCGCCGACGCCGGCTTCGAAATTCATGATTTGCCTTTCGACCTCGAGAGCGAGGTCGCCACGACGGGTTCCAGCAGCCGCTCGAGGACGTCGTGCCCCTCGGAGTTCAGATGCCGATCGACACTTCCGTACAGGCGGGCGCCGGCTTTCTCCCGGCGCCGAAACTCCGGTAGCGCGTCGAGTACCGTCAACCGATACCCGCGCATCGCGTCGCCCAAGAGGTGATTGGGCTGGTCGAGATCCACGGCGCCCGGGTCGATCTTGAATTCCCCGAGCGCCTGCGAAAAGTCCGCGCTGTCCACTTGGTAAGGCGCCGGGACGAGCACGAACAGCACCGGCACGCCGTGCGCTGCAGCTGCCTCGCGGATGTCTCGGCAGATCTCTCCGGTGACGGACCAGCGCGGTGAGGCAGCTTCTCGACGCAGCAGGTCGACGGGGAACTCTTCCGCCGTCAGGCCGAGCCGCGCCCGCACGGCTTCCGCTCTTGTCTTGACGAAGATGAAGAGCTGCGAACGGACCTCGAAGAAGTCGTTGATGGGATACAGGACGGCGTCGATGAGCTCGGCAGCGTTGAAGCGCCGGGGCCACCGCAGGGGATGGGTTTCGACGGGAGCGCGGGGTGGGAAGCGCTCGATACGGCGCGGTACCACATCGTTGCCGAGATAGACCGCGACGAGCACCAGGTCGAAGCGCTCGCGCGCGAGCGCCCGCCGCTCGGCGACGAGGTACTGGGGCGGATCCCACCCGCCCACGCCCGTGTTGCGAACGGCCACCGGCTCGCCGAGCCGCTGCGCTAAACGTGTCTCCAGGAGGCCCGCGAAACTCTGCTCGTATTCCACCTGGAGGGCTTCCATGAACGAGTCGCCGAGCAACAGAACGCGCTTTTTACCATCGATGCGCCCCGCGGGGCCGACGCGGTATCCGTCGCGATCCGTGATCAGCCGAACCGTACCCTCCCCCGTGTTGATGGTCGTATTGACGTCGGGACGGTGTACCCACCCCAGGGTGTCGATCGGCTGCCAGATGTCCGGGCGTTTGATGATCAGCTGCTGCGGCGCGACGAGCCGCACGAGTCCCTCTCCCAGCCCGAACGCCACGCACAGCGACACGCACGCGACGAGCAGGTTGAGCCCGAGCCCCCGGAGTCCTGAAGTGCGGTCGGCGCCCGGGACAGGGCCGGCCGCGATCTCCGCCCCGACGCTGAAGCGATGAGCCGTCATGACTCGTAGCCCCCGCAACGAGCGTGCCCGCTGTCGCGGCGCCGCGCGACGGCGGGGGGAAGCGGTCGTTGCGCATGCGCCACAGCGGCGACCCTCCAAGTGTGGTCGCCACGCCGAGAAGTGAGTGCTCGGCACTGACTTATGGAGACCCCGATAGCAACAGCCGTTCTAGCCCGCGGTTTGCTTGAAGGAGGGGCAACCCGGTCTGTGACGGCAATGGCGTCCTCGTACATTCTCGGTCTCTCGGCCTTCTATCACGACAGCGCCGCCTGCTTGCTCGCGGACGGCGAGATCGTGGCGGCTGCCCAGGAAGAGCGGTTCACGCGCGAGAAGGGCGACGCCTCGTTCCCTGCGCGCGCCGTCGCGTACTGCCTCGGAGCCGCGGGCATCACCGCCTCCGACCTGACGCACGTCGCCTTTTATGACAAGCCGCTGCTCAAATTCGAACGCATCCTCGAGACCTATCTCGGCGTCGCGCCGAAAGGGTTCGGGTCGTTTCGCATGGCGGGGCCCTTGTGGATGAAGGAGAAGCTCTTCACGGAGCGGGATATCCGCCGCAACCTGGACGGCTACGGCGGGGCGATTCTGTTTGCGGAGCACCACGAGTCGCACGCCGCGAGCGCGTTCTTCCCCTCCCCGTTCACGGAGGCGGCGATTCTCACGGTGGACGGCGTGGGGGAGTGGGCGACAGCGTCCTTCGGGGTCGGCCGCGACAACGACATCCAGCTCATCAAGGAACTACACTGGCCCGACTCGTTGGGATTGCTGTACTCGGCGTTCACGTATTACACCGGCTTCAAGGTGAACTCCGGCGAGTACAAAGTGATGGGGCTCGCTCCCTACGGCGAACCCAAGTTCGTCGACCTGATCTTGCGGGAGCTCGTCGACCTCCGAGAAGACGGGTCGTTCACACTCAACCAGAAGTACTTCAACTACCTGACGGGACTCACGATGACCAACGGCGCGTTTTCCGAGCTGTTTGACGGGCCCGCGCGGGTCCCCGAATCCAAGCTGACCCAGCGAGAGATGGATCTGGCGCGTTCGGTTCAAGTGGTATGCGAGGAGATCATGCTGCGCATGGTCCGGACGCTGCACCGCGAGACGGGGCTCGACAATCTCTGTCTGGCGGGTGGTGTGGCGCTCAATTGCGTGGCGAACGGACGAATTCTGCGCGAGGGCCCGTTCTCCCGGCTGTGGATCCAGCCGGCGGCCGGCGACGCCGGTGGCGCGCTGGGCGTCGCGCAGCTCGCGTGGCACCGCTTCTGCCAGCAGCCGCGGACCGTCGTGCCCGGACGAGACGGCATGAGGGGCGCCTACCTCGGACCCGAGTTCTCGCCTGAAGAGATCGAGGCGTACCTCGTGTCGCAGGGCGCGGCGTTCGAGCGATTCGAGCGCGCCTGCCTGGCCACACGCGTCGCCCAGTTGCTTGCGGAGGACAAGGTGATCGGCTGGTTCGACGGCCGCATGGAGTTCGGTCCTCGGGCCCTGGGCGCCCGCAGCATCCTGGGAGACGCGCGGAGCGCCCGCATGCAAGCGCAGATGAACCTCAAGATCAAGTTCCGGGAGGGCTTTCGCCCCTTCGCTCCGAGCGTGCTGCGAGAGCGGGTCGGGGACTACTTCGAGCTCGACTGCGACTCCCCCTACATGCTGCTCGTCGCCCCCGTGAAGCAGGAGCGCCAGATCCCCATGACCGGCGAGCAGCACCGGCTGTGGGGCATCGACCAGCTCAACGTGGCGCGCTCCGACATCCCCGCCGTGACACACATCGACTACTCGGCGCGCGTCCAGACCGTCACGCACGACACGAACCCCAACTACTACGACCTGATCAAGGAGTTCGAGCGCCTGACCGGCTGCCCCGTGCTGGTGAACACGTCATTCAACGTGCGCGGCGAGCCGATCGTGTGCACACCGGCGGACGCCTACCAATGCTTCATGCGCACCCATATCGATTACCTCGTGTTGGGACCGTTCCTGCTGGACAAGGCGCAACAGCCCGAGTGGAAGGAGCGTGCTGATTGGACGCAGCAGTTTCAGCTCGACTGACGCCCGCCCAGGGGCGCCGCTTCGGCCTCACGCTCGGTGCAGCGTTCGTCGCGCTGGGTGGGGTGCTGGTGTGGCGTGGGCGCGCAGCTGCACCCGTGGCGCTGGTGCTGGGACTCGCGCTCCTCGCAGCGGGGCTCGTGGTACCCGCCCGGCTCGGACCGCTGCAGCACGCCTGGATGGCCCTCGGGGCGGCCCTCTCTCGCATCACGACACCGATTTTCCTCGGTGTCGTCTATTTCGCCGTGATCATGCCGATCGGCCTGCTGCTGCGCGCCCGGGGGCGGAACCCGCTGACAGTCCATCGTTCGGGAGCAACCTGCTGGGTCCCGCGTACCGTCGACGCCCGCAGCCGGCGCGACATGGAGCGTCAATTCTGAGGGGAGAACAATCCGATGAGTCGAACCGGTCTGGTGGGAGAAGTCTGGGCGTTCATGCGGGTCCGCAGGAAATGGTGGTTGCTGCCGATCATCGTCGTAATGGTGTGTGTGGGCGCGCTGCTCGTGTTCGCCCACGGCTCGATCCTCGCACCGTTCATTTACACGATCTTCTAGGCAGCGGGAGCCGTTGCGGACCGGGCGTGGACGATTGCACCTGTCGCGCGCCCGCTCCGCTCCGGTGCCACCTCCCGCCGCGCCAGCTCGCGAACGTCGCGAAAGCCCGCACGCCGCAGCGCCGCGCCGAATGCGGGAGGAACCGGATGATCCGGCACGCGGGCCGAGCGACGATCGACCTCGAGCAGGTACACGTGACCACCTGGCTGCAGCACGCGGTGCATTTCCACGAGCACACCCGCCGGGTCCCGCAGCGGTTGCAACGTGAACGTGGCGATGACGCGGTGAAAGGACCCGTCCGCACAGGGAATCCGTGCTCCATCCCAGGTGCCGAACTCGAGTTTCCCCGGCACGCCACGAAGCTCGGCGGCCCGAGCGACCAGCGCCGGCGACGTGTCCAAACCGCAGGCATAGGCCCGCAGCGCGCGACGCCATGCTTCTTCGACGATCCACCCGTCTCCGCAGCCGACGAACAGCAGGCGCTCCCATGCCTGGATCCTGACAACGTCGAGGACGAACAAATCGAGGTCGCGCCGGGGCTCTCGCTCCGCCTGGGTGATGGTCAGTGGCTGGCTCATGCTCCGCCGGGGTGCAACACGTGTGCCCGCAGCGTGGCGCCGCACGCGGGGCATCGACCGGTGTCGACATGACGCCACAAGGGACGCCGAGCTCGGGCAGACGCGGTGCACTGCTCCGTGCCGCCTACTACGCCGGGCTGCGCTCGATCGCGATCCCTCGGCTGGTGCGCAGGTTTCGCCAGGCCGGTGTCGTGCTCTGCTACCATAACGTGTTGCCTCCGCGCAACGCGCCAGCAGCCGGAGATCGGGCCGTCCACATCTCGTTCCAGTGCTTCGCCGACCAGGTCGACTGGCTCGCCCACAGGTACACGACGGTCACGCTGGGCGAATTCGTGGAGCGCTCGCGCACCGGGCGATCCCTGCGCGGGCTGGTCGCGCTCACCTTCGACGACGCCTACGCCGGCGTGTTCCAGCACGCCTGGCCGCTGCTACGCGACCGCGGTCTTCCCGCAACCGTGTTCGTCGTCGCGCAGCGGCCGGAGCGGCGGGACGCATTTTGGTGGGACCATCCCGACATCGCTGCTGTCGCGACGCCCGCGAGTCGGGAGCGCTGGCTGCGCGAGTTGAAGGGAGAGGCGTCGGCGATCCTGTCTGCGCTCTCGCTCCAGAACTCGACCCAGGTCCCTTCCTCCCACCGACCCGCAGGCTGGGACGCGATCGCGGCTGCAGCCACCGCGGGGCTGGAAATCGGTGTGCACTCCGCCACGCACCGGACGCTCACGCAGCTTGGCGACGCGGAGCTCGAGCACGAGATCGTCGCCAGCCGGGAAACAATTCGGGCGCGTGCCGGGATCGCTCCGACGCTCTTCGCGTATCCGTATGGCGTGTGGGACACCCGCGTCCGAGACGCGGTGTCCGCGGCGGGATATCGCGGCGCTGTGACGCTCGACTACGGTCTCGTAGGCGCGGGCGCGGACCCGTGGGCATTGCGACGCGTCAACATCCCCGCCGGTATCACACCCGCCGCGTTCGAGGCCTGGGTCGCCGGGCTCAACCCACGCGGCGGGCATGGCTGAATGGGCCGCCAGTCGTTGCTCCCGATCCGCGGCGCACGTATCGCGCAGTTCATCGAATCAGACGGACCCGGTGGAGCCGAGCGGATGGTCGGCCAGCTCGCGGGCGAGCTTCAAAACGGCGGCTGCTTCGCCGTCGCGTTCCTGCCGGCCGATGGCGAAGGCTGGCTGGGCCGCGAGCTTGGGGCGGCCGGCGTGGCCGTCGAGTACGTCCGCCTCGAGCATCTGCTTTCGCCGCAGCTCAGTCGAGCGCTCGCGGCCGCCCTGCGTCGCCATCGGATCGACGTCGTCCATAGCCACGAATTCACCATGGCTCTTTGCGGCGCCTGGGCGGCGCGCCGCGCCGGCCTCCCCCATCTGATCACGATGCACGGCGGCCGCTACTATGCCCAGCGGTTCCGCCGCCGGCTCGCGCTCCGCGCAGCGATCGCGTTCTCCCAGCAACTGGTTGCCGTGTCGGACCCGCTCGCCGCCGCGCTGAGCCGTGACTTATGGATCCGGCGCGCCCGGATAACCACGATCGCCAATGGAGTACGCTTCACTCCCGCGGGTCGGTCCAGCCTGCGCGGCGAGCTCGGTCTCACGGATGCGGACCGCCTGGCCGTCGCCGTCGGGAATCTCTATGCGGTGAAGGGACACACCTACTTGCTCGAAGCGGTGGCTCAGCTCAGCTCGACCTACCCGCAGCTGCACGTCGCGCTTGCAGGCCGGGGCGAGCTGGCCGGCGCGCTCGAGGGGCGGGCGCGGGACGTGGGCCTCGGGGGGCGGGTGCACTTCCTCGGCCTGCGTCAGGACGTTGCGAACGTCCTCGCCGCAGCCGATGTCTTCGTCCTTCCTTCTCTTTCCGAAGGTCTGCCGCTCGCCCTGCTCGAGGCGATGTTCGCCTCTCGCCCGATCGTCGCCACCGCCGTGGGGGACGTACCCGTGGCGCTCGCCGGAGGCGCCGCCGGCCTCCTGGTCCCGCCCGGCGACCCCACCGCGCTCGCCCAGGCCATCGACCGCTTGCTCGCCCGGCCGTTCGAGGCCCAGCAACTCGGCAACAGCGCGCAGGTCCGCGCGGCGGCGGAGTACGGCATCGAGCGCATGGTTCAGCGCTATGCCGCGCTGTACGAGCGTCTGTTGGCGAACGGCGCGCGGGCTCGAGTCTAGGCGGCCCGCTCCAGCAGACGTAGCAGGCCCTCCCGATCAGCCGCGCTTACTAATGAATGGGTGGGGAGCGTGACCAGCTGCCGCACCAGGTCCTCGGCGCCGGGCCAGCGGCCGGGGCGCACCAACCGTTGGCGCACCTGCGGCAGCGCGGCGAGGGTGCTCGGGTACCCCGCCGCCACGCCGACTCGACGTGCCAGAACCCGGTCGGCGAGGGCGTCGAGCCCGCGGACGAGCCGCAGCGGGAGGCGCAGGAACCCCGGCGTCCCGCCCGACAGCGGCGTGATCACCCGAGCGCCGGAACGCGAGCCCAACTGACCCAGCAACGCGGCCGCGTTGGCGCGTCGGGCCTCGGCCTCACGCGTCGCCAACGGGAGCGTGCGCTCGAGCAACGCAGCGGCCGTCCGGCTCATCGCATGCGGCTCCTCGGGCTCGTGGTAGCGGGTCTCGCCGAGATGCAGCCACGGAATAGCCGCGGGCAACCCGTAGGTCTCAGGCCGCCCGAGCGCGGAATGGGCGAGCGCAGTCAGCGCCACCGTCACCTCGCCCAGGCTGCCGCACTCGGGCGGCGTACCGTCCACCACGGGCACGTCGCCGCGCACCAGCAGCGCTCCCCCCCGCCCCGCGGTCCACCCCTTCCCTCGGCTGAAGCTCAGCACGCTCAGCCGGGCCAGGCTTCCGAGCGGACGCCCGCGCCAGCATGCCCCGTGCCCTTGCGCGGCGTCTTCGACGGCCAGCGCGCCGAACGCCGACACGCACTGCTCGATCGCGTCCCAATCCACCGGCATGCCGTAGAGTGGCGCGACCACCACGACCCGCGCCCCTTCGGCCAGCGTCGCCGTCAGCGAGGCGAGATCGGGCGCCAGGGTGGCGGGATTCACGTCGTACAGCGCGATGCGCGCGTTAACCGCGACCGCCGCCGTCGCGACGTCGTAACAGGCGTACGCCGGAAGGGCGACGACCTGCGGCCCCCCCAACGTCGTGGCGGCCGCACGCAGCGCAAGCGTCAGCGCCTGGGTGCCGCTCCCGGCGAGCACCGCATCGTCCGCCTGGTACAGCACCCGCACGAGCGCGCGCACCCGAGGCCGGGAATCCTCGCCGGGGCCGAGTCCGAGGCGTGCGCTGCGCCACGCGGCCCGGAGCGCCACGGGCGAGTGGACCGGCAGCTGGTGCCAGGGCCATGCCCGGGACGCCCAGCCGAGCGTCGCCTGCGTCTGCGGCACGGGGCACACGGTCACGGCAGCTGTCGAGCCAGGAGCGGACCGATGCGGTTCGTCACCACGAGCGGCAGGTGCCGCCACACCGCGGAGGCGACCTTGAACGCCGGCCGGTCGGGGGACGGGGTCGTGGCCACGCTGCGCGGCGACCACTGGAGCCAGGGCAACGGGACGTCCGCACCGCCCCACTGCAGCTTGAATCGATGGTTCCCGCTGCCCGGCGTGCAGCGGCCGAAATCGAACACCCCCACGCCGCGGGCGATCATGTGCTCGAGGAACGCCCAGTACAGCAGCATGCTCGGAGCGATGCGGCTGTACTCGCGCAGCGACCCGGCGGCCTTCATCTCGAACTCGTCGCGCCACACCCAGCCGTGGCCCGCCGCGATCGGTTGCGCCCCGCGGTACACGACACCGAACACCACGCGGTCGCCGAACGTCGATCGGACGCGGTCGAAAAACGCGTGCGATAGCGCCGGAGTACCAAGCCGCCGCTGGTCGCGCGCGAACACCTCGTAGAACGCATCGAGCTGGTCGTCGCCGAACCGGACCTGCAGTCCTTCCTTTTGCGCGCGCCGGACCTGGCTCCGGAGCTTGGCAGGAAACGACTGGAACAGAGCGTCGGCCGAGGCCGGGAGATCGAGGCGTACGGTGGTTTTGCGCTGCGACACGGCCAATGGAGAGGCGATGCGATGGCGGGCCCGAAGCTCCAGCAGATCCACCCCCAACCGGCGAGCCGCGCCAACGGCGTGCTCGATCAGGGTCGCGACCGCCTCCGGCGCGCCCACAGGCCCACCGGCGTTCAGGAACGGCAGCGACAAGAGATAGTCGCCGAACAGCTGGCTTCGCACCCGCACCAGCGGCAGGACCGCACGCCATTCGCCCGCGTCGTCGCACGCGACGGCGTACAGGCACTCGTGCCCGAGCGCATCCGCCATGATGTTGCGCCACCCCGCGAGGTGGCAGAACGTGCTGTCGGGAGCGGACGCGACAAAGGCGTCCCACGCGGACACACTGCCATCGAGCGGCGCGATTGCGATCACAGGCGTGTCACCGTGTCCGCGATCGCCGTGAAGCGAAACTCGGCGAGCAGGCGCTCGAGCCGCGGGAGCGTCCGTCCCAGGCCGCCGTAGTGCCGTACCCGGGTGAGCCACGGCACGTCGAGTCGCGGCTGCTCGGGGTCGAGCTCCCATGGATGGATGTAGAACGTCCCGGGCACCCCGCGACGCTCGCAGTCGCGCAGCGCCGCACGCACGACGGCGTACGGCAGCAGCCGAAAGTACGCACCGCCGCCGGCGGGCACCTGGGCGCCCCAGCGCCGCAGCGTCGCCGGCGGCACCTCAGCGAGTCGTCCGGTGGGGCGGCGCAGCCAGTGCGGATCGCGTCGCCCGTTGGCGTAGCCATAGCCGGGGCGGCGCACCGGAAACAGGCTCGAGTCGTAGCGATATCCCTCTTCGATCAGCACGTCCAGGGCCCATTCGCGGCCCGGCACGATCGAGAAGCTCGGCGCCCGAAACCCGACGACGGGAGCGGCGGTGAGATCCTCGAGGAATATCTTGGTCCGGCGAATCGAGTCGCGGAACGCCAGGGGCGACTGCTCGGTGACCCGCGCGTGATCCCATCCGTGCGACGCAATCTCGTGCCCCGCGGACGCGATGCGGCGCACCAACCCGGGATGCCGCTCCGCGACCCAGCCGAGCACGAAGAACGTGGCGCGCGCTTGCGAGCCGGCGAGCAGGTCGAGCAACCGGGCGACGCTCCCGCTCACGCGGGACTCGAAGTCGCCCCAATCCGCATACCGCACGTGTCGCTCGAACGCCGAGACCTGGAAGTACTCCTCCACGTCGACGGTGAAGTGGTGGCTCGTCACGCCACGCCCGTAATGCAACGGGTGTGCCCGGCTGGGCTGGAACAGGGCTCGACTCGGGATTGTGGCGCGGTCGCGACACTCCTCCGTGGCACCGGCCATGCGCTGCGGTACGGCAATCCCATGCGCTTCGCCATCCTCTCCGACATCCATGCCAACGTCGCTGCGCTGACGGCGGTGCTCGCCGACATCGACCACCGCGGTGTCGACGACATCGTCCACCTGGGCGACCTCGTCGGCTACAACAGCTTCCCCTCCGAGACCCTCGCGTTGGTGCAGGCCCACGGCATCCGTGGCGTCCACGGAAACCACGATCTGATGGCCTGTGGAGCGCTGTCGGTCGATCACTGCGGGCCGCTCGCCCGCCGGGCGATCGAGTGGACGAGGGGCGCGCTCTCGCCCGCGGAGCTCGCCTATCTGGCGGCGCTGCCGGGGGAGCTGCGCCCCGTCGGCGGTGTCATCTGCACGCATTCGATGCTCGGCGACCCGGTCGGCCGCATGCGCGGCCGCGAGGGGTTTCACGAGGTGTCCCTCGAGCTGCGCCGCTTCGACCCGGAGATCGAGATCTGCTGCACCGGGCACACCCACCGGCCGGGCGCCGTCGAGATCGGCCCCGACGGCGTCGTGCGACACATCGGTACCACGCTGCGCCTCACGCCGGGCGCTTTCTGGTTCATCAATCCGGGCAGCGTCGGGCAGCCGCGCGACTCGGACCCGCGGGCGGCCTATGCGGTGCTGGATCTCGAGACGCGGGATGTTGCCTTCCATCGGGTCGCCTACGACGACATGCGCGTGTCGCGCGACAACGCGCGTCGAGGACTCCCCGACGGGAAAGGCCCGCGACGCATGGCCGAGCGGTTCGGGAGCGGCACGCTGGCCGCGGCGCGAGCCATCGCCCGCTTCTTCGATTCGGCCCGGTGAGGCCTAGATCACCGCTTTGTCGTGGAACGCAAAGCTCGCGCGAACGAGCCGACGCAATCGTCGATCCGACCATACACCGCCTCGCACACGTCCGGACCCTGCTCCCACGGATCCTGAATCGACCGGGACTCGATCGGCGCGGGGTCGAAGTCGCCGAGCAGCAGCACGTTCCGCGCGGGGGCGCCGAAGCGCTCGCAGATCATCCGACGCTGCGCCGTGTCCATCACGAGGATGACGTCGGCGGCGCGCACCAGGTCGGGCATGAGGAGCTGGGAGCGGTGCCCACGGAGGTCGATGCCGCGGCGCGCCGCGGCCGCCAGGGCGTCGGCCGGCGAGGGTCGGCCGGGCCCGATGAACCCGGCCGAATCCACCGCCACTCCGCTCTGGCCGAGCGCCCGTCTCAGGACGGCGGCCGCGAACGGGCTGCGGAAGATGTTGCCGTTGCATACGACGAGCACCGACCGGAGCGGCGGGCGGGCGGCGAGCGCGCCGAGCGCTGCGTGCCGCCGCGCCGCGTGCAGCAGCTGGTCAGGCAGGCGACGGAGCCGCCTCAGATAGCGGGCCACCACCCTCCGCATCCACCACCGCCCCGGCATGCGCTGCAGCGAGGACGCGCGGATCAGGCGGCTTGGTGCGGCCGTACCGTGCCTGCCTTGCCGTTGCGCTTGGCGTGTATGAACCGGGCGATGGCGCTGAGCGACCCGAGATTCGCTTCCGTGATCTCGTCCTCCGCGATGGCGCACCCGAACTCGCGCTGCAGGAACTCCACGAGCTCGATCACGCCGATCGAGTCGATCACGCCGCTGCCGAGCAGCGGAGCGTCATCCTGCAGCGGCCAGTCCGGACGCATGTAGAGGAAGTTGTCGCGCACGTACGTGCGCGCGCGGTCCGCGATGGTCGCAGCAGTCAATTCCGGTGTCCCGTCACTCATCGTCTGTACCTTCCAGTCACGCGTCAGATCGCCACAGGCGCTTCCGCGACGGCGGGCGCCACGCGAGAGGGCATGGCCGTGCGGCCGGCGCCACGAGCGGGCGCGCCGAGGAACTCCCGGTGCCACAACTCGGTCGACAGAATCGCCACGAGCGCCTGGCTCTCGCGGAACCCCTCCGCGCGCCCGGCTCGGCACCGCCGCACCAGTCCCGCGACGGCCTGTGGATTGAAGATGCCCGTGCGCGCGAGGCTCGCCGCGTCGAGCAACGCCTCGACGTACTCCGGTGGCCGCCCTTCGAAAAACGCCGGGACGTCGGGAGCACGGTACGGCTGCTTGCGCCGGCGGGTGACGGCCGGCGGCAGGAGCCCGGTGGCGCCCCCCCAGCGGCGCAGGATGTCCTTCTCCCGCAGGCCCCGCAGCTTGCTGCGGGCCGGGAGCGCGGCCGCGAACTCGAACAGCCGGTGGTCGAGGTACGGGACGCGGGCCTCGACCCCGTGCGCCATCGCCATCCGGTCACCTTGCGAACTGAGCAGGTACGACGACAGCAACGTCGTCATCTCGAGGTAGGCCGCCCGCGCCAGCGGCGACCAGCCGGCGAACCCCGCCGGCAGCCGGGCGCGCAGCTCGGCCAGCGGGTCGAAGGACCCCAGACCCGCGCGGAACTCCGCCGAGTAGAAATCCTTGATGCGGGCAGTCAGCTGGAACCGCGGCAGATGCGAGAACAGCGGATCGTCGGCTGAGCCGGCGGTCATGAAGTAGCCGCGCCAGAAATCCCCCTTCCCTGTAGCGGGAGCGATCCCCGGATACAGCCCGTCGAGCAGGCGCGGCGGCCAGCGCGACTCCGGTCGCTGCCAGCACAGCAGCCGGATGATGGTCTCTTTGAACAGGTCGTAGCCGAGGAACACCTCGTCCGACCCCTCCCCCGTGAGCACCACCTTGATGCCCCGCTCCCGGACGACTCGCGAGAGCAGGTACAGCGGGGCGGGCGCCGTGCGGACCAGCGGCGTCTCCGTGTGGCGGACGACGTCCGGGAACACCCGGGCGATGTCGCCGCGCCCGATCCGCTGCACCGCGTGGCGGCTCCGCACATCGGCCGCCACCGCCAGCTGGTACCCGCTCTCGTCGAGCGCGGGGTCCTCGAAGGTCACCGAGAAGGTGCGCAGCGCGTGCGTCGAGCCCGACGCCGCGAGCGCGCACACGATGCTCGAGTCGATGCCGCCGCTCAGGTACCCGCCGACCGGCACGTCCGCCTGCAAGCGCAGCCGCACCGCCGAGCGCAGCAGCTCGTCGAGCGCGTCGAGCGCGTCCGCCGGCTCGGCCTCCGCCTCGGCGTAATCGAACGCGTAGTATCGCCGTGTCGTCAGGCGCCCGTCCCGCCACCGGGCGCAGCAGCCGGGCTCGAGCGCCCGGATCCCCCGGAACGGGGTGCGGGGCGGACGCGCCGCCCAGAACGTGAAGACCTCGTCCAGCCCCTCCGGATCGAGCGCCTGGTCCACCTCGCCGGTCGCCAGCAGGGCCTTCACCTCGGACGCGAAATAGAGGTCGCCGTCGCGCTCCGTGTAGTACAACGGCAGTATGCCGAAGCGATCCCGCGCGAGAAACACGGATCCCGCGCGACGGTCGTAGATCGCGAACGCGAACTGGCCGTTCAGGCGCTCGAGCATCCGCTCGCCCCACTGCTCGTAGGCGTGCACCAGCACCTCGGTGTCGCTCCGGGTGCGGAACAGGTGCCCGCGGGCCTCCAGCTCGCCGCGCAGCGCGAGGTGGTTGAAAATCTCACCGTTGTAGACGATGAAGACGCTGCCGTCCTCGTTCGTCATGGGCTGCGCGCCGCGCGCCAGGTCGATCACGCTCAGCCGGACGTTGGTGAGGCCCACCCGTTCGTCCACGTGCAGCCCGGAGCCATCGGGGCCGCGGTGTCGGATGGCGCCCGCCATCCGCTCCAGCAGCTCCGCGGAGACACCCACGGGGAGTCGGCGAGCGATCCCGGCGACGCCGCACATCAGGCGCTGCCTCCGACGTCCGGAACCGGCGCCACCAGCAGCGAGGTGAGATGGAGCGGACGGGTGACGGCGCGCTTGTGCTCGATCTCGCGGTAGGCGCGCTCGATCTGCTCGGGCTGATACCCCAGCTCTCGGGCGACCTCGGACGCGCTACGGCCTTCGTTCCGGGCCTGCAGCACCACGTCCAGCGTGCCGAGCGGGAGCGAAAAGAAGAACTCCTCCTGCGTCTGAGGCAGCGAGTAGGTGTCGGTCGTCGGCGTGCGCGCCCGGATGGTCACGGGCACTCCCAACGACTCGGCCAGCTGGTAGACCTGGCTCTTGTACAGGTGCGCGATCGGCTTCACGTCCGCGAGCCCGTCCCCGCCCTTCACGAAGAAGCCCTGGTCGTACTCGAGACGGTTGGGCGTACCGACCACCGCGTAGTTGAGCCGATCGGCGTGGTGGTACGCCAGCATGGTCCGGATGCGCTGCTTGAAGTTCGTAGCGGCCACGATCTCGCGCAGCTCGCGCGCGGGCAGCCGCACCTTGCGCACGCCCTGGCCAGGCGGCTGCACCGCGATGAAGCACACGTTGAGCTGGTCGGAATCGAGGCCGCCGCCGTCGAGCACCAATTTGGAGCGCCACCCGGGACCGTACTCGGGGACGAGACGGCGTACGGCCGCATCCCGCCGCTCGTAGCATCCGCTCGCTTCGAGAATGGCGGTGACGTCCTCGGCCTGGAACTCGATGCCAAGGCGCTTCGCCCAGTCGCGCGCCAGCGCGAGACTCTGGGGATCGGACTCCCGCTCGGGCAGGCCTAGCCCGAGAACGTGCCGGGGGCCCACCGCCTGCACGGCCAGCCCCGCGCACACAGAGCTGTCCACGCCGCCGCTCATCGCGACGACGATGCCAGCGCGCCGCAATGTCTGCCCGACCTGGACCCGGAGGGCCTCCGCGATCCGTCGAGCCTCGGCAGCCGCATCGAGCTCCAGCCGGTCTGCGATTGTAGTGGACACCGCACCTCGCAAGCACAGGGAGAACGTCGCCTCCGCCTCGCGGGGTCTCCGAATGCAAAGTTCGAGCCCTCGGAATGGCATCCGCTCGGAGCCCCGGGCTCCTGGTCGCGACGTCGGTTACCGGACGAAACGCCAACGACTTCGGAGAGCCGCGCGGGATCGTGTTGCGCACCCGTGTCGCGGGCGCGCAACGCGCGTCGTGCCGGACCAACCGACAGGCCTCCCTTGGTACGCTCGTTGCAATACCGCGACAAAGCCATGTTGCCTTCTTCCGCTGCCGGCAATGCCGCGCTCCTCCTGTGGGATAGCGCCGGGCGCCACCGCGACCGGCCCGCGGTCGTAGAGCGCGGCAGCGCCGTCACCTACACCGCCCTGCGAGAGCGGGCGGCGGCGGTCGGTGCCGCGCTCCGGGCAGCCGGCGTCGGAGCCGACGACCGCGTGGCGATCCTGCTGGAGCGTGGTCGGGACGCCGCCGCGGCATACTTCGGCGCGCTGGCCGCGGGTGCGATCGCCGTGGTGGTGAACGAGACGCTCCGCCCGCGCCAGATCGAGCACGTGCTCGCGCACTCGAGCGCCCGTTGTCTGATCACGACGGCGGACGTGCTCGCGCGTCAGCCGCGTCGGCTCTCCACAGCTGTGGGCGTCCTCGATGCGAGCGAGATCCGCCCCGGCGGCGAACCGCTCGCACCGGTCCCCCGGCTGGGGAGCGACGTCGCCCAGATCGTGTACACGTCGGGGTCCACCGGCTTCCCGAAAGGCGTGGCTGTGAGTCACGCAAACCTGTGGGCCCTCACGAGCGCGGTCGTGTCCTACCTCGGCTTGACGGATGAGGACCGGCTGGCGAGCCTCCTGCCGTTCAGCTTCGTCTACGGCGTGGGCCAGCTCTTGTGCGCGGTGGGCGCCGGGGCAGCGCTCGTCGTCGAGCGTTCCCCGCTTCCGCAGCAGATGATCGAGTCCGTGCGGACAGAGGGCGTGACCGTGCTGGCCGCCGTCCCGCCACTGTGGAACCGGCTGCTGCGCGTCCCGGCGCTCGTCGAGGCGCCGCTCCCCCGGCTGCGGGTGATGACCAACGCCGGCGGGCACCTCCCCCGTGAAGCCGTGCGCGCGCTGCGCCGCGCCCAACCCGGGGCGGAGCTGTACCTCATGTACGGACTGACCGAAGCACTGCGCTGCACCTACCTCCCACCCGAGGAGCTCGACCACCGGCCCGATTCGATGGGCCGCGCCATTCCCGGGGGTGAGGTCTACGTGCTGCTCGAGGACGGCACGCCCGCTCCCACCGGCGAGGTCGGCGAGCTGGTGTATCGCGGCCCCACCGTCACGCTCGGCTACTGGAACGACCCAGAGCTGACAGCGCGGGTGTTCCGTCCCGATCCGCTACGACCATCCGACGGGGAGCGTGTCGTGTTCTCCGGCGACCTGGTGCGCCGGGACGACGAGGGGTTCCTCTACTTCGTGGGACGGCGGGACCGGATCATCAAGACCATGGGGTACCGCGTCGGCCCGGACGAGATCCTCAGCGTGCTGCACGCATCGGGGGAGGTCGCGGACGCCGTGGTCGTCGGGGAGCCCGACGAGGCGCGCGGCGAGCGCATCGTCGCCTACGTCGTTCTCGCGGAGCAGGGGTCGCTCGACCGGCTGCAGGCGTATTACGGCCGCGAGCTTCCCCGCTACCTCCAGCCGGCGCGCGTCGAAGTCCGCGACACGCTTCCCCTCCTCGCGAGCGGTAAGCACGACCTGGCGGCCGTGCGCGCGGCGCCCGAGTGAGCGACTCGATTCGCGTCGTGGCCGATGGCGTCCCCGTGGATGGTCAATGGGACGCCGAGGCCCTGCGATTCGGGGGCAACATGTTTCACAGTCGTGCCTGGGGCGAAGCCTGCGGGGCGCTCGACGGGGAAGTCTTGTATCTCCGCCTGGTGCGCGGCAGTCACCCGATTGGCATGGCGGTGGCCTCGACGCGACGGACTCGATGGAGGCTGCTGGGACGGTGGCGGGACGTGCTGACGTTGAACACGCCACCCGCCCTGGCGCCGGACGTTCCACGACAGGATGCCTTTTCGGCCATCGAGGACTTCGCGCGCCGTCGCGACTTCGGCGTGCTGCGCGTCGGCTCGTACGCCGATCCGCGACCGTCGGACGAGACCGTCCCGGATCCAACGCGCGCGCGGATCCAGCCGCGAATCGAGTTTCGCGTGGCGCTGGGGCCGGACCTCCCCGCGACACTGGCGCGCATGGGAGCGGGCCATCGTCGCAACATCCGCAAGGCGCGGGAACTGGATTTCGAGTTCTCCGAGAACACGTCACTGGATGGAGCCCTCGCGCTCCATGCACTGCAAGAGCAAACCTTTCATCGCCGCCGCGACCTGGGGAACGACAACGCCGCAGCGTGGCCGGTGAAGAGCTATCGGCGAACGATGGCAGCCTACCTCGAGGCTCGCGCCATCCGTTTCTTCTTCGCCAGCCGCCGGGGCGTGCCGCTCTCCGGGATCGGGACGCTCGAGTTCGGCGGCCGTGCCTACTACCTGGTGGGCGGTACGAGCGCCGAGGGATACACGTGCAAGGCGGTCTTCGCCCTGTTCGGCTACACCATCGAACGACTGATCGGTCAGGGTTGCTCGGAGCTCAACCTGGGAGGGGTTGGCGTGGAAGTGCAGGACGACCGGCATGTCGACCACGGGCTGTACCGCTTCAAAGCCGGTTTCGGCGCCACAGTGCTGACCCTGCGCGACGTCGAGACACGCCTCACGCGATGGGCCGTGCCGGGGCTCGTGGCGGCTACCCCTCGCTGAGGTGGATCATCCACCACTCCCCTTCCAGGCGGGACAGGAACGCCCGGCCTTGCTGCACGTCGCGCAGTAGCTCGGCGTGACGGGAATGGATCAGCACGGGCGGCCCGTTGGTCGAAAAGACGCAGCCCTTCTGCCCCAGCGTTTCCAAGAACGGCGGCTGGACACGACCCGAGACCGCGACCGCGCCCTCCTGCCAGGCGGCCCAGAAGACATGATCGAGTAGATCGCCGTAGCGTTCCTTACGAGCTCCCATCTGCACCACGTCGCTGGTGCCGTGGCGCTTGATGAATCGGATGTACCAGCCGATCACCTCGCCCGTGCTCGAGCGTACGAGCGCTTGCCGCAGCGCTCCGGCCCGAGGCCCTCGCGCGAGCGACGCCAGCAGCCAGCTCAACGCCGCCTCCGCGTAGGAAGGGCTGGGTGAGCAGGCGCTGCCCAGCTCCGTCAGGCACCGCACCAGGTCGGCTGCCGTCAGTGGCTCCTCCCGACTGCCGGGGTCCTTCAGATAGAAAGGGCTCTGTGCGTACCGCGTGGCCAGCGCGTCGACCGCGCTGGCCACTGGACGGGCCAGGAGCCGCGCCGAGAACAGCAGGCCGCCGTTGCGGATCTGACCGACCATGTAGCGCACCGGCCTGAGCGGCCGGACCCAGAACAGGCTGTCGTTGGGTGCCGTGACACCACCCAGATGCTCCATCAGCCGACGCGCTGTCTGGTTCGGAGAGTCGGCGAAGGTGATGTCCTGCGGGCCGTCGAGGAGCCGCCGCAACAGTCGCACGCCCGCCATGCCGCGCGAGTCGGGGTCCACCATGAACCCTGTGGGTACCGCCGCGCGGACTTCCGTGCCCTGCCACCGCAGGCTTCGACCCGAGACCCCGATGAAGCCGACGATCCCGCCGCGGTCGTTCTCGCACACCAGCGAGGGAAGCGTCTCGTCATGGAACGGGTTACCGAAGAAGACGCGCTGCAGCGCGGTCTCACGCGCCGCCGCCGAGTCCTTCTGTCGCCAGGAGAAGACGCGACTCCGCAGCGCCGCGACTTGAGGTATGTCGTCTGGAGTCGCCGGCCGAACTTGTCCCACACGCCCCCTTATCAACGCGTGCGTGAGGGTCGCAAATGACATACCGTCCGTCGCCTGGGAGCGACACGCGCGGGGTGTCGTAGGCGCGCAACACGAAGGCCGTTGTGCGCGCGAGAAACACCTGTTGCCGCGGCGCGGCATTTCCACGTCGGGGGCACCCCTTTGGAGCGGGTGGCTGGAGTTTTGCAAAGGCACGGCGGCAACTCAAGTCCAAGGTCGGCGTTTCACATGCGGTATCTGGTCACTGGCGGCGCAGGGTTCATCGGCTCGCACTTGGTCGAGCGCCTCGTCGCCGCGGGGCAGGACGTCGTAATCCTGGATGATCTCTCTTCGGGCCGGCGCGAGAATTTCGCGGCGGTCCGGCGGCGGGTCAGCTTCATTCGCGGCAGCGTCACGGATTTGAGCACGTGCCGTCGCGCGGTGGAAGGGGCGGACTACGTGCTGCACCAGGCTGCGATCACCTCGGTCCAGGGCTCGGTGGACCATCCGCTCACCGCGCACGAGGTGAACGCGACCGGGACCCTGAACATTCTGCTGGCGGCGCGCGATGCACGGGTGCGGCGGGTCGTCTACGCCGGATCCACGTCGGCCTACGGGAATCCCGCGACGCTCCCCAACTCCGAGGATCACGTCACGCAGCCCCTGTCGCCGTACGCGGCGTCCAAGCTCGCGGGGGAGGCGTACTGCTCCGCGCTGCACGCGACGTATGGGCTCGAAACCGTGGTGCTGCGGTACTTCAACATCTTCGGGCCGCGCCAGGACCCCAACTCCCAGTACGCCGCCGTCGTCCCGCGCTTCATCGCCGCGGCCCTGCACGGCGAGCCACCCACGATTTACGGTGACGGCGGCCAAACCCGCGACTTCGTGTACGTCGCCAACGTCGTGCACGCGAACCTGCTCGCCACCCGCGCGCCGGCCGCGCGGGTCGCCGGTCAGGTGTTCAACGTCGGATGTGGTCAGAGCGTGAGCGTCAACGACCTGTGGGAGCGGATTCGGGAGCTGGCCGGCGTGCCGGTGCTGCCGAAGTATGCGGAGGGCCGGCCCGGTGAGGTCCGCAACTCGCTCGCCTCGATCGAGAAGGCGCGCGAGCTCGTGGGATACCAGCCGCTCGTAGATTTCCGCGAGGGGCTGCGGCAGACGGTCGCGTACTACCGGGACAGCCGCAAGGAGCGGCGGCGGCGGCGCCCGCGAGCGGTCGTGCAGGCAGCCTGAGACCTCGGCCGTCCGTCAGCCGGACGCCACGCGCTCGAGCATCTCGCGCAATTCGTCGAGGCTGAAGGGCTTCCGCAGCACGGGCCGGTCGGCGCGCTCCAGCGCGTCGCGTGTCTGCGTCGAGATGGAATCCCCCGTCGTGAACACGATGCGCCGCTCGAGCCCCTGACCTTCGGTCCGCAAGTGATCGAACAGGTCGAACCCCGTATGCGCTTCGTCCAGGTGCACGTCCACCAATAGCGCATCGTAGCGGGCACCTGGCTGGGCGAGACGCGCGGTCGCCTCGGCGAAGCGGCCCACCGTCGTCACCTCGTGGCCCAGCCGCTTGGCGAGCAGCGCCATGGCGCGACGCACCGCTTCTTCGTCTTCCACCACCAGCAGGGAGAGCCGCTGCGCGGCCGGCCGGCCGACGGCCCGCGCCGCCGTGTCGGGGCTGCCCGCGTCCACGGGGAGCTCGAACGAGAGCCGTGCCCCGCCCCCCTCGACGTTCTGCATCCACATGCGACCGCCCATTCCCCGCACGAGCCCGAAGCTGATCGCCAGACCGAGCCCGGTGCCGTGCTCCGCTTTGGTCGAGAAAAATGGCTCGAACACGCGGTCGAGGATCTCGGGCGGGACGCCGGGGCCTGTGTCGTCGACCGTCACCAGGACGTGGCGGTCGGTCGAGCGAGCCGCGATCACGATCTGACCGGGGCGGCCCGCGCTCTCGATCGCCTGCCGGGCGTTCACCACCGCGTTCAGCATCACCTGCTGCAGCTCCTGCGGGTCGCCCGCTACGGCGGGCACTTCGTTGGGCACGGACACGGTGGTCCGAATGCGCGCTTTCCTGAGCGCGCTGCGGTGCAGCGCGAGCACGCGCTCGGCGATCTCCCCGAGATCGACGGCGGTCTGCATCCGCGGCCGCTGGCGCGCGAAATCGAGCAAGGTCTGGACGATTCGACCGGCCCGCATCGCCTCGCTCCGGATCACCTCGGCGCTCTCCTCCAGATCGGCCTGATGCGGGTCCAGCGCCAGTGCTTCCCCGAAGGCGGCGATCGCGGCCAGCGGATTATTGAGCTCGTGCGCCACACCCGACACCAGCGCGCCGAGCTGCGACAGCCGGTCGGCCTGGAGCAACCGCTGCTGCAGGAGGATCTCGCGCGACACGTCCAGGGCCAGGAACACGAGCTTCGGCGCCGCGCGCACCGGATCCACGTTCACGATGACGGCCCGTACCTCCCGGGCCGGCTCACCGGCGAATTCGAAGGAGAGCGCCACCTCTTGCCGCCGGGTGACGGCGTGGCGCAGCGCCGCGGCGAGCATGCCTTGTTGCGACGCGGGGGCCCATTCCGCTAGCCTGCGGCCGCGCAGGGCCGCCGCGTCCGCACCGCCCAACAGCTTGACTCCCTCAGGGTTCGCATCGAGGATCTGACCGTCCGGAGCGAGCACTAGGGCAGGCGTGGGCAGCGAGCTGAACAATTGCAGATACAGCCGGCGCTCGGCTTCGAGCGCGCTCAAGAGCTGGGCCGCGCGCGACTCGGGCGCGAGCTCCTCGTGCACCGGCCGGAAGGCCAGGGTGAGATGATCGCCCGGCCCGCGGGTGACTCGGGTCTCCAGCACCGTCCCGGCGACTTCCGGCGCCCCCGCGGGCGCCAGGAACGTGCGGGGCTTGCCGTCGGCCAGCACCTCTCCGAACACCCGCTCGAGCTCGGTGCCTTTCGCCGCCGGGAACGCGATCCAGATGCTCCGACCCAGCACCCGGTCCGCCGGCAGCGCGGTGATTCGAGCGGCCGCCGCCGACCATTCGGCGATCGTCCAATCGGGAGTCATCGCCAATACACCGAGGTCGAGACTGTCGAGCAGCTCTTTCGCTTCCATAAGTATCCGCTCCTACGACACACAGAGCCCCGTTGGCCTGATCGCGGGCGCAACGGGGCCGGGTGAGTTTCGACGCAACGATTGTCGTTTGCTGGTACCAGGGTGGGGTCCTCCCCGTTCCCCTGTCAAGCGGCGGGGGGCGATGCGTCGACGCAACAGGTGCGGAGCGGCGCCCGGGCCGCTAGACCCGCCGCACCTTCCAGCGGCCGCGCCGAAAGAGCAGAGCGCTCACGACCGCGACCGTCGAGAACGCGATAGTGACCGCCAGGGCCACGCCACGGGGCCCAAGGGCCGCGCGGCGCGCCAACAGGTACGCGAGCGGGATCTCCCATAGCCAGAAGCACCCCAGGTTGATCCACGTGGGCGTCCATGTGTCGCCCGCCCCGTTGAACGACTGCGTGATCACCATCCCGTACGCATAGAAGACGAACCCATAGCTGATGGTCCGCAGTGTCAGCACCGCGATCGGAGCGACCGCCGGGTCATGCGTGAACACGCTGACGATCGGCCCGGCGAACGCCACGAACAGGGCCCCCACGCTGCCGAGGAACAGCATGTTATAGAACCCCGCGAGCCACACCGCTCGTTCGGCACGCTCCGGGTTCCCCGCGCCCAACCCCTGCCCTACGAGCGTGGCCGCTGCATTAGCGAGTCCCCACGAGGGCAGCAGCGCGAACACAATGATCCGGATCGCGATCTGGTACCCCGCGATTGCCTCCGTCCCGAAGCTCGAAATGATCCGTACCAGGAAGATCCAGCTCGCGGTGCCGATCAGCACCTGGAGCGTGCCCGTGCCCGAGAGCCGGAGCATGGTCCGCATGACAGCGGGTCGCAGCCTGAGCTGCGCGCGGCGAATCACCACCCGCGCGTCGCCGCGCCACAACCGATACAGCTGATACAAGACGCCGGTGCCACGTCCGATGGTCGTGGCGATGGCGGCGCCGGTCACGCCCAGACGGGGGAACGGCCCGAGGCCAAAGATCAGACAGGGGCCGAGAGCGATGTTGATCCAGTTCGCGAGCCACAGCACGCGCATCGCGATCGCCGCATCGCCGGCACCGCGGAAGATTGCGTTGATCAGGAAGAGCATGACGATCACGACGTTCCCGCCGAGCATCACCCGCGCGTACGTAGCCCCCATGGTCTGGACCGCGGGGCTCGCGCCCATCACGGCCAGCAGGCGGGGCGCGAGCGCCACGCCCACCACGCCGATCACGACGGCCACGATCAGTCCTAGCGCGATTCCCTGCACTGCCGCCTCCGCGGCTCCCTCGGCGTTCTTTTCTCCGATGCGCCGAGCCACCACTGCCGTGACGCCGATCGACAGCCCCATCGCGGCCGTGTAGATCAGCGTCAGGAGCGATTCCGTGAGTCCGACCGTGGCCACGGCATCCGGCCCGATGTGGGCCACCCAGAACACGTCCCACACGGCGAACACCGACTCCATGATCATCTCCGCGACCATGGGAATCGCGAGCAGCACGATCGCCCGGCCCAGGGGGCCGGAGGTGTAGTCGTGGTGCGAGCCGCGCAGCGCTTCCCGCAGCGTGGACCAGATGCCGCCGGCCGACGGCTGCGCCTGCAGTGGCTGTGTGGCGGGTTCCGTCACGAAGACGTGCCGCGATCGAGCTGCGGTTGCACGTATTTGGTGTAGCAGTCAGGGCAGATGCCATGGCTGAGCAGCTGCTCGAAGTGCTCCTCGATATATTGCTCCAGCGGCTCCCACTCCTCCTTGTCGTTGCGGATTCGCTTGCAATACGAGCAGATGGGGAGCAATACCTCGAGCTGCTCGATCTCCTTGCGCAACCCGAGGATGCGCTCCGCGACGTTGAGCCGGGCGCGCAGCTCGTCCGGGTCCACCGGCTTGGCGATGAAATCGTCCGCCCCGGCCTCCATGCCCGCCAGGTACTGCTGCTTGCCGCCCCGCACCGTGACCAGGATGAAGTAGATGTACGGCTCCCGCGTACGGGCGCGGATGCGGCGGCACAGCTCCGGGCCGTCCATCTCGGGCATGTACCAGTCGGAGATGATGATGGGCACACGCGCCAGCTGGAGCAGCTCCCACGCCTCGCGGCCGTTGGGTGCGCTTCTGACCTCGTATCCGGCCGCTTTTGCGAGTGCGCCCAGCTGGGCGCTCGCCACCGGGTCGTCGTCCACGACCAGCACGGGAATCGCGTTAGGCATCCGCCCCGCCTTTCGTTGCCGTACGAAGATAGTCGAGCGCGGCCTGCGCCTCGCCGCGTACGTGCTCAAGTTTGTCACGCGCCCCAGCCACATCGCCATCCCGCGCCGCGCGCTCCATGTCCTCCAGCAACGCGGCGAGGTGGCCCGCGCCGATCGTCCCCGCGGCCGACTTGAACGCATGCGCCGCGCGTTGCAGCGGCTCTGCCTCGGTACCGCGCGCCGCCGTCACCAGGGCCTCCAGGCGCTGCGGCAGCGTCGCCACGAAGGTCTCGAGGATCCCGTCCACCGCTTCGCCCGCCCCGGCCTCTTCCATGGTGCGTCGGAAGGCCGCGAGGTCTACCGCGGGGGACGGCGCCCCGGCGGTGTCGGCCGGCTGGGCGCCCCGCCCTTCGACGGCGGCGAACAGGTCGTGCGCCTTGAACGGCTTCGCGAGATACCCACTCATCCCACGCTCCAGACAGCGCTCGCGCTCCCCGCTGAGCGCGTGGGCCGTGAGGGCGATGATCGGGAGCGTCCGGCCCTGCGGCAGGGCACGAATCTTCTCCGTCGCCTCGAACCCGTCCATCCCGGGCATCTGGATATCCATCAGGACGACGTCGTAACCCTCACGGGCGACGGCGTCCACCGCTTCGCGGCCGTTGCTCACGACGTCCACCTGGTGGCCCCGCTTCAAGAGCATGGCCGTCGCCACTTGCTGGTTCACCGGGTTGTCCTCCGCCAGCAGGATCCGCAGCGCGTGGCGCGACTCGGCGATCGAGTGGCGCGTGACGAGGTCGACCTCGCCTGGCGCCGACGCGGTGCCCGCCAGCACCGTCCCCACGGCCTCCACCAGATCCGCCCGCGCGATGGGCTTGGTGAGATACGCCTGGATGCCCAGCTGCCGGCATCG
>Ga0137418_10000225_pt1 | contig 47061 bp, 34 predicted proteins | sample CZODoug3_1_2_16f_FD_122242 | JGI IMG/M metagenome (GOLD analysis project Ga0137418, IMG submission 122242) | Vadose zone soil fungal communities from Angelo Coast Range Reserve, California, USA - CZODoug3_1_2_16fungal (Hybrid Assembly) | ecosystem: Environmental > Terrestrial > Soil > Vadose...
GAATCTCCCGAATGGAAGAACCTCCTCGTAACCAACGACCTAGCCGCCATCCCCCGCGTCCTCTCCGCCGAACGCACTTCCGCGTAGCGGCGACTTTCAAGTCGCCGCGTCCATTCTCTTCATCCGTCATTTTTCAATGTACCGCTGGCTTTTAAACCAACGCTTTCTGTCTTGCCAGGTTCTTCTGAATAGGGCTTAAATGGGTGGCATCGCTGGAGAGCTAACTTTGCGGGGACCAACTATCTTCTTTGCCTTGATTGTCCTTTCGTTCCTGCCGCGTCGGGCAGTGTCCTGCTCAATGATTGGCTGCACTGGCGATGGCGAGGAAATGCGTCATAACTTTACAGTGAAGATCGTTCGTGATGGCAGGCCACTAACTGGTGTGACCGTTCGGATCGCCCGAACCGGAGAAGGAGGCGACGAAAAATTCCTCCTAGGAACTACCGGTCCCGACGGCTTGCTTCGTATAACCAATCTTCCTCAGGGACATTACTGGATCTATACGGATCTTCTTGGGATCAGTGCTGGTACGAATTGCTTTCATGTTTCGGGCCACAGCACTTCCAAAGCATTGAAATCGCTAAAGTACGAGTGGGGCGACCTGGCGCCGGCGACCAAGAGCATGCGGGGAATTCTGGTGGATTCTCAACCTGGACAGACGGGCAACCCAATCGAAAGATTAGTCCACCGAGTAGACGTGCCGATCCCAAACGCAAAACTCACCCTCCAGGATCCATTCAAGAGGTCAGCCTTCACAGCTTCCACCGACGATTCCGGCCAATTTTCTTTCACCGGAATTTCAAAAGGAACTTATGTCCTACACATCGATAGTGGCACCGCCCCGGGTGGTCGCGAGTACGATTCGACCGACATACTCATCGTGCTTGCAGATAAAGCAAAACTGGATACCCTTCGCCTGGTTCGGAGGGAAGCAGGTGGTGGCAGCTGTGGGGGTACCTCTCTCGAGCTTCAATAGTTTCCGGACCCCGCCTTTATCCCTCTCGTGTGTTTCGCCATTTCCCGAATTTGATTCAAATACCCGACATAAACCGGAATCGGAATATCCGGCGAATCCCCGTCATTCAAAAAATGCTCCAGCCGAATCTCCACCGGTATCCCCGCAATCATTTCGCGAAACCTCGGCATCTCCAGAAATTTAACCTTCCAGATCTCCAGCATCTCCGATCGAAACTCTTCGCTGATGAACCCCATCTTCCGCCCGTCAAGATAAATCCCGTCAAAATGATGCTCTGCCAGAATCTTTCGAATAGGATCGTCCGTAGGCGATAACACATAAACCAGGTGCAACAGATCCGCCAGGTCTCCCCACAAAATCTTTTCTTCGATAGCGCTAAATCGGAACGCATTTTCCCCGCGTTGCTGCACCAGTCGCGCGTGATCCACGTCCCTCAACCCGTGCTTCCCGAGCTCCTCGTCAAACCATTTCAATCGCTCGGGTCTCAGGTTGTAGCGCAGAAATTCCACCGCATAGGCGTTCGGCAAATAAATCTTCGGATCGTCCTCCACCCGCTTCAGCCAGAGGCTCCAGTCCTTGCCCTGAAGCAAAGCGATCAGTTCCTTCAGCTCGCCGATCGTCGTATCCGGGTGATACTTCACCGCCTGCCAGAAGTGCTCCGTCGAGTCGTAAACCGCTCCATGCAACCGTATCCCCTCCTCGATCGGATACCAGTTCGAAAGCACCCGCCCCGCAATTACCGGCGAAGCGCTCCAGCAGTTCAGCGAGTGCTTCCACTTTTCCTGCACCGCCGCGAATTCCTCCGCATAGCCAGCCGGCACGGGCTCCTTCACTTTCGCAATCGCCTCCCCCAACTCCGAGCTCGTGTGAGTCACCAGCGTCTGCAAAGGCCGCTCGTCCGCCATCGAAATCACGCGGCTCTCAATTCCTTCGCGCAGTAGTTCGCGTGTAAGGTGCCGTTTTTCTCCCTCGCTGATCTTCCCGCCCCACCGCTGCATCTGCGCATCAATGTACGGAAACACCTCCGCCAGCGACCTGAACTCAATGAATCCATGAATCGCAAACTTAACCGGCTCGCCCAGCTTCACGATCACCGTCGATGGCGTAACAATTGCCTCCAGCGAGACCTCCTGTGCCCGCAGAGGCGCCATCGTCCCAAAAATCGACATCCCGACTAAAATCGCACCAATGCGTGCGCGAGAAATCTCTCCCGAAATATTTTTCATTTTCATCCTCAATAAATCCGCCCCATCATTCCACTTGATCCGCCAAAGGCAAAACAAAATTCCACAAGTTGCCGGATAGATGAACACTTCCCGAAACCATCAGCGTAGCGGCCACTTTCAAGTGGCCGCGAATCGGCATTTGTAGCGGCCGCCTTCTGAGGCGGGCGCCTTTGAGTGCGGAAGCGAAGCTCCCGCTTTTGAGCAGTAATCCCTGCCATCAAATTCCAGTTTCTAGGCGACGCGGTCACAAACCGATCCCCCTCATTGCCTCCCCCACTCCGTAGTCGTACGCTTATGCCATGCCGGACCTGGCTCGCTTCCGCGCCAAACACGACGCCCCCGACGGCGCCGAATCTCCGTCGGTCTCCTCCATCCTCCACGTGGACATGGACGCCTTCTTCGTCTCCGTCGAACTCCTCGAGCGCCCCGACCTCCGCGGCAAGCCCGTTGTTGTCGGCGGCCGCCCCGACCAGCGCGGCGTCGTCTCCGCCGCCAGCTACGAAGCTCGCAAGTTCGGCATCCATTCCGCCATGCCCCTGCGCACCGCGGGCCGCCTCTGCCCCCATGCCGTCTTCCTCGACGGCCATCACGAGAAATATTCCGAATGGAGCGATCGCATCGCCTCCATCCTTGCAAAATTCTCTCCCATCGTCGAAATGGTTTCCGTCGACGAAGCCTATCTCGACCTTTCCGGCACGGAACGTCTGCACGGTCCGCCATTCGCCGCCGCCGACAATCTGCTTCGCACCATCACAAAACAAACCGGCCTTCCCTGCTCCGGCGGACTCGCCACCACCCGCCTCACCGCCAAAGTCGCCTCCGATCAAGGCAAGCCTCGCGGCCTCGTCTGGGTCGCACCCGGTATGGAAGCCCGTTTCCTCGCTCCGCTTCCCATCCGCAAAATTCCCGGCATCGGCGAAGTCACCGAACGCGCCCTCCGCGCCCTCGGCATCGAGACCGTCGAGCAGTTAGCCTCTCACTCCCAGGAAAAACTCGAAAAGATCTTCGGCCAGTGGGGTACCGCCCTTTACCGCAAAGCCCGCGGCGGCGACGCCTACGAATTCCTTATCGACGCCGAGCCCAAATCCATCTCCCACAATCACACCTTCGGCGAAGACACATCTGACGTCGCCGAAATGGAAACCATGCTCAGCCACTTATCCCAGAAAGTCTGCAAACGTCTCCGCGAAGCGGGCCTCTCCACGCGCACTCTAACGCTCACCATCCGTTACGCCGGCTTCGAAACCTACACCCGCTCAAAAACTCTCGCCGAGCCCGCGCAACTCGACACCGATATCTTCGCCGTCTTCCTCAATCTCTTCCGGCACCACCGCGACGTCAAACGCAAAGTCCGCCTCCTCGGCGTCGCCCTCTCCGCCCTCTCCCACGGCGCGCAGCAGCTCGACCTCCTGGAATCCGACCGCCGCGAAAAACTCGAAAAGCTCACCAAAGCCGCCGACCACCTCCGCGACAAATTCGGCTTCTCCTCCGTCCAGTTCGGTGGCTCCCTGCGCCGCGATGAGTAGGAGACTTTTTCGCGCTTGAACGCATCTATACTGTCTGGCCCAATTCGTCTCCGTGAGGCTCGTCTTGAAGATTTTCCTGCTTACCATCGCCATCGCTTTTTCACTTCTTGCATTCATCACAACCTTTACCCAAACTCCGCCCACTGACCCGGGTCTGCTCGCGAACCCCGTCTACGTCAAAGACTGCGCGAAATGTCATGGGAAAACGGCCGAGGGCCGCCATTTTGGCGGGCCGTCGCTCATCTCCGACAAAGCTGCGGCCGCCTCCACGCAAGATCTGCGCAACGTCATCGCCAACGGCAAAGGCCACATGCCCAAATTTGACGGCAAACTGACAGCGGAAGAGATTGACACGCTGGTCCGGCAAATCCAGGCGCTGCACAGAAAATAAATCGCCTATTGCACCGGCTTCTTCTGGCGATGGCAGAGGACCTGACTGCACACTCGCGAGCGGTTCGTGTCCTGAACTTCCGTTCCAGGGAGTTTCGGCGGTGCGCCCTAGCTTCCGGCAAATGTGAGCTCGGTTAACCAGCGCTGCCCAGCAATCCCTCTTTCGCCTATACTCTCCGCATGGCATCTTCCGCCCCACCGACTCCCAGCGCTTCCGAACCGCGCCCGGCTCCCACCACTCGTCTCGGCAACTTCTGGCAGCGCGTCAGCGAAGGCCGCCGCATCGACGACCTTTGGTCGCAATTCGCCGCAGACGCCCGCTCCAGCTATGGCTTCTATGGCAAGGACGTCGACTGGGACGAAGTCAACCAACTCTCTCGGTGGAAGCGCCCCTTCCGCGTTGCCAAGCAACTTTTCTGGGCCATGATGAACAAGCTCACTCCTGCCCGCCGCGTTCTGTTCCTCGCCGCCGTGGGCCTGCTTTTCATTTCTGGATTCCACTGGGAGGTCAGTCACAACAACACCGTCGAAATCAAATACGAATTTTTCGCCGCGCTTCTCTTCCTCCTTCTTCTCTCCCTCGAACTCGCCGACAAGATCACGATGAAGCGCGATCTTGAAATCGCCCGCGAAATCCAGGCCTGGCTCGTTCCCTCCACTCCGCCAATGATTCCCAACGCGGAGGTCGCCTTCTACACCCGCGCACAAAATTCCGTCGCCGGCGATTATTACGACGCCTTCTATCCCACCGACGACGCTGCTGCTGGCGGCCAGCTGATGCTCGTCATGGCCGATGTCGCGGGCAAAAGTGTCCCCGCCGCTCTCCTCATGGCCACACTCCAAGCCAGCCTGCGCACCATCGCCTCCGAAGGCCTCCCTCTCAGCGAGCTTGCCATTCGCCTCAATCATTACGCCTGCGCCCACAGCCTCGGCGGCCAGCGCTTCACCACCGCTGTCCTCGCTGAATACGATCCCACCACCCGTCGCCTCGCCTACGTCAACGCAGGGCACAACTCCCCCGTTATTCGTCGCGCGAATTCTTCCACCGAGCGCCTCGAATCCGGCAGCCTCCCCCTCGGCATCACGCCTGAAGCCACATTTCCGTCCGCCGAAGTCACTCTCCAAGCCGGCGACACGTTGGTCCTCTTCACCGACGGAGTAGTCGAAGCTTTCAACTCCGCCAGCGAAGAATTTTCCGACAACCGCTGGCTCAACATCATCCGCGGCCTTCCCAATCTCAACGCCCAGCAAACTCTCCAATTCCTAATGAAAAGCGTCGAGGATTTTGTCGGCGCCACCCGCCAGTCCGACGACATCACCTGCCTCGTTCTCCGCTGCATCTAATCACTCTTCACATTATTTCTTTCTGGTTTTATTTCCTCTCTTCCCTGCGGTCCTCCGCGTCAAATCTGGCTATCTTTCTCTCTACTTCGTTACTTCTTTGCTTCGTCGCTTCCGGCTTTCTGTCGCATAATCATTCCGTGAACTCCCGGGAACTCGCCAACTCGGTGTGCGACAAGCTTCAGCGTCACGGCCACCAGGCTTTCCTCGTCGGCGGCTGCGTGCGCGACATCCTGCTTCGGCGAGATCCCGCTGATTATGACGTCGCCACAAACGCCACTCCTGCCGAAGTCTTGCAACTTTTCCCTCAAGGCCTCGATGTCGGCGCGCAATTCGGTGTCGTCCTCGTCCGCCACGATTCCCTCAAGGTGGAAGTCGCCACCTTCCGCTCCGATGTCGGCTATTCCGACGGCCGCCATCCCGACCAGGTCGTCTATTCCCAAACGCCTGAAGAAGACGTGCAGCGCCGCGATTTCACTATCAACGGCCTGCTGATGCGCCACGACACCGGCGAAGTCCTCGACTTCGTCGGCGGCCGCGCTGATCTTGCCGCAAGAATCATCCGCGCCATCGGCGACCCATCCCGCCGTTTCGCCGAAGACAAACTCCGCATGCTGCGCGCCGTCCGCTTCGCTGCGCGTTTCGGCTACACCATCGAACCCGCAACTTTCGCCGCCATCCGCACTCACGCGAGCGAAATCAACATCGTTTCCGCGGAACGCATCCGCGAAGAGCTCACCAAGCTCCTCACCGAGGGCGCTGCCCGCCGTGGCTTCGAACTCCTCGACGAACTCGGCCTCCTCTCCCAACTGCTCCCCGAAATCGCCGCTATGAAAGGCGTCCCGCAACCTCCGCAATTCCATCCCGAAGGCGACGTCTGGGTTCACACCCTCCTGATGCTCGAGGGTCTACCAGCCGGAGCCTCACCCACACTTGCCTGGGGCGTCCTGCTGCACGATATCGGCAAGCCCCCCACCTTTCGCTCTTCCTCCGAAACTGGCGACCGCATTCGCTTCGACGGCCATGTCGACGTCGGCATTCGCATGGCCGATGACCTCTGCCGCCGTCTGCGATTCTCAAACGACGACACCGAGCAGATCAAGGCACTCGTCGCCAATCACATGAAGTTCAAAGACGTCGCCCAGATGCGCCAATCCACCCTCAAACGCTTTGTCCGCCTCCCCCGGTTCGAGGAGCACCTCGAACTTCACCGCCTCGATTGCCAGTCCAGCCACGGCAAACTCGACGCCTACGACGCCGTTCGCGCTTTCCTGGCCCAGACCCCGCCCGCCCAAGTTCGTCCCCCCCGATTACTTTCGGGTGACGACCTCAAAGATTTAGGCTATACACCAGGGCCAGAATTTCAGAAGATTCTGTCCACCCTCGAAGATGCCCAACTCGAGGAGGCCGTCCAGACCCGGGACCAAGCCCTCGAATTTGTTCGGAGACACTATCCTCTCCGTCAAGTCGGCCGATAAAACGCCTTAGGATAGGTTTTTGGGCTTAATCGTAAGCTGCTTTATATCATTACTTTGAGGGAATGTTGCAGACTGAGACGACCTATGCTAGGATTTGAGTGTTGCTGACTAATATTTTCTGCTGAAGGCTCTTGCATTGTCGGGCACCTTTTCCCGACCTTTTGCATCTAATCCTTCCAAAGCGGTTCTTTCTCCCGCTTCGCGTTAGGGGAAAACATGGCTGATAAAAAACATTTCGTTCCAGATACTCTCGCAATCCTGCCCGTCCGGGATACCGTTCTATTCCCGGGAGCAGTTCTGCCTCTCACCGTAGGCCGTGAGAGCTCGCTCGCCCTCGTAAACTCGCTCTCGGGCGACGATAAGCTTTTGGGCGTTGTTGCCCAATTGGATCCGCGGATCGAAGATCCTGCTGCAGCGGACCTCCACAAAGTAGGCACGCTTGCCAAAGTGCACAAGACCGTAAAGATGCCCAACGGCAACGTCGTCGTGTTCCTGGAAGGCCTGCAGCGCATTCGCATCAACGAACTGTTGAGCCTCCGTCCGTTTCTTCGCGCCGCGGTGGCTTCCGAGCCCGATTTCACCGGTGAAAAAGACGCCGAACTCGAGGCCCTGCAACGCAACTCGCAAGACCTCTTCCGCGATGTCGTGAGCCACTCGCCGCAACTTTCCGACGATCTGCAAAACGCGGCAATGAACATCGATGATCCCGGCCGTCTCGCGGACTTCATCGCCGGCACGCTGCCGAGCCTTTCGACCTTGCTCCGTCAGGAGCTGATCGAAACCTCCAACGTTCGCAAACGCCTCGAAATGCTCATTCGCGAACTCTCCAAGGAACTCGAAGTTTTGGAGCTTCGCAGCAAGATCAACGAGCAGGTTCAAGAGCAGGTCAGCCAGAACCAGCGCGAGTACCTGCTGCGCGAGCAGATGAAGGCCATTCAGAAGGAACTCGGCGAAATCGACGATGCGCAAGCTGAAATTGACGAACTGCGCAAGAAAGTCGACGAAGCCGGCATGACCGCGGAAGCCAAGAAGGAATGCGACCGCGAACTGAAGCGCCTCGCCAAAATGACTCCGGCCTCGGCCGAGTACATGGTGTCGCGGACCTATCTCGAATGGATGACCTCGCTGCCTTGGTCGAAATCCTCCGGCAGCGCGGACATCGACATTCCGAAGGCCCAGGACATCCTCAACGAAGATCATTACGATCTTCAAAAGGTGAAGGAGCGCATCCTCGATTACCTGGCGGTCAAGAAACTACAGCCCGGTATGAAAGGACCCATTCTCTGCTTTGTTGGGCCTCCAGGCGTGGGCAAGACCTCGCTCGGCAAATCCATCGCCCGGGCGCTCGGCCGCAAATTCGTGCGCATCGCCCTCGGCGGCATGCACGATGAAGCCGAAATCCGCGGACACCGCCGGACGTACATCGGCGCTCTGCCCGGTCAGATCATTCAGGGCTTGAAGCGTGGCGAAACCAACGACCCCGTCATGATGCTCGACGAAGTCGACAAGCTCGGCCGCGATTTCCGCGGCGACCCGTCCTCCGCGTTGATGGAAGTCCTAGACCCGGAGCAGAATTCGACCTTCCGCGATCACTATCTCGACGTGCCGTTCGACCTCTCGAAGGTCACCTTCATCGCCACGGCCAACTGGATGGATCCCATCCCGGAGCCCTTGCGCGACCGCATGGAGATCATCGAACTCCCCGGCTACACCGGTGAGGAGAAGATCCACATCGCGCGCAAATATCTGATCCCCAAGCAGGCCGCCGAACACGGCATCAAGGAAGGCGACCAGCTGGAGTTCACCGAAGAAGGGCTGCGCGAAATCATCCACAGCTTCACTCGGGAAGCCGGCGTGCGTAATCTCGAGCGCGAAATTGCCACCATCGTCCGCAAGCAGGCGCGCCGTCTGGCCGAAGGCAAGACGGAGAAAATGATCGTCACTCCCGAAGTCGTGCGCGAATTCCTCGGCGTGCCGAAGTTCCGCACCGAACGGGAAATCGACGAACGCGTCAAGAAACCCGGCGTCGCGGTTGGTCTCGTCTGGACTCCCGTTGGCGGCGACATCGTCTTCATCGAAGCGAGCCGTATGCGTGGTGGCAAGCAGTTCACCATGACCGGTCATCTCGGCGAAGTCATGCAGGAATCGATGACCGCCGCGCTAACCTGGACCCGTGCCAACGCCGAACGCTACGGCATCGATCCGGACTTCTTCCGCAAGCAGGACATTCATATTCACGTGCCGTCCGGCGCGGTCCCGAAAGACGGGCCGTCAGCTGGCGCCGCGATGGTCACCTCGCTCGTCAGCTTGCTGACGAATCGTCCTGTGAAAAACCGCCTGGCAATGACCGGTGAAATGACCCTCTCCGGCGTCGTGCTGCCCATCGGCGGCGTGAAGGAGAAAGTCCTCGGTGCCAAGCGCGCGGGAGTCACCCACGTGCTGCTGCCGGCGGACAACGAACCGAACGCAGTCGCGGATCTTCCGCCGGATATTCTCGGCGACCTGAAGATCACCTACGTCCGGACGCTCGATGAGGTCCTCGAGCACGCGCTCGAAAAGGACCCCATCGCCCCGGTAGTCCCGGAGCCGGAACCAGCACAATCCGCGGTCGGCGATTCACCCAGCGCCGTCCACTAAAACATGTAGCGCTGGCTTCCTTGCCAGCGCTCTTGTAGAACCGGCAACAAACTCAAACGCAAAGGCCCGGCCAAATGTGCCGGGCCTTTCTCTTTCCGCGCATTCCCATCTCAGTACAGGATGAGAACTCTCCAACTGCTGCTAGTATGGAAACTTCCCATGCCGTCAAACCCGAAATCCAAATCTCCTGCCAACGACTTGGCCGCCATTCTCCCCCAGCGCCTCAGCGAAGCCCTCATCCGCGAACGCACCATTCCCCGCTTCGTCGATTCCTACGTCGTCGAACACGGCCGCCACAGCCTGCAAGTGCACGCTGTCCTCTACCGCGATCTTCAGAATCTTCTCCAGCGCGAAGCCCTGCTCACCGTCACTGCCCGCGCGCTGGAAATTGTCACCAGGGGAATGCACGCGGAAGACGATCGCAAAGCCAAGCCGATGACCCGTCAGGAAGCCTCCGCGTTTCGTCAGAGATTTCTCGCCGGCCTCACGCGCCATCAGCGCTGGAACGTCAGCGACGCCCTCGATTTTCAGTCGGATCTTAAGATGTACGAGGATCTGATCGCCCGCGCTGCAAGCTCGCGCCGCCCGCGCAAGCCCTTCGAAGCCGCCAATCATCCCTTCGTGGATCGCTGCGGCTTCGTTCTCGATTCATCCTTCCTCGAAAAAGCTCGCCTCGCCGCCAGCCGCACCCTCAAGGATTTGGAAACCCTCTCCGCGCAAATCGTGGAGTTCACCCGCAACGAAATCTCTCAATCAAACCCGCAGCCGTCTCGCTGGCGTTCCACGCCTTAATTGCCACGACTCAATCGCCCAATCAAATTACACGATTTTCTGTACTTCCACCGCCGTCCCGTACGCCAATACCTCCGTCACTCCCTGCATCACCTCGTTGGCGTCATACCTCATGCACACGATCGCGTTGGCCCCATGCTGCGCCGCGTGCTGCAGCAATATCTCGTAAGCCTCTTCTCTTGCCTTTTCACAAAGCTCGGTCAGTATCGAAATATTTCCGCCGATAATCGTCTGAATTCCCGCCGCCAGATTTCCCAGCACGCTCCGCGAACGCACGGTAATCCCCCGCACGATCCCGAAATTCCTCACCACCCGGTAGCCCGGCAGTTCATTCGCTGACGTCACCATCGAACTATCCACTCGACCTGTCATGTTCGTCTCCTTGCTGCCCCGCTGTTTACCGGTCCGATTCTACCCTTCCACAAGCCGCTTCCGTCACCCTTTCGGTTTGTTATGCTCACCTTGCGTGGAAACTCTCTTCGAATTTCTGGCGGTTCTCCAGATCGCGGCGGGCCTCTTCCTGCTTTGGCAGGGTATCCAGTGGCTTGCCTACGTGCGCGGACGCCTGCGCACCGACCCCGGATTTTATGCTCCCCGCACCGCCGTCCTCTGCCCTTGCCGCGGCATGGAACCCGGCCTCGAGCGCAATCTCGTCTCCCTCTGCGAATTCAGGCATCAGAATTTCGAAGTCTTTTTCATCCTCGCTTCCGAAAACGATCCCGCTTACAGCCTCGTCAAACGCGTCGCTGCCTCCTCCCACGTGAAAGCCCATGTTATCGTTGCGGGAAAACCCACAAGCTCCAGTGAAAAGGTTAACAATCTCCGCGTTTGCATCGAACAACTCCCGCCCGACTTTGAAGTCCTTGTCTTCGCCGATTCCGATGGTCGCCCGGGCAAAACTTGGCTGCACCACATTGTCGCCCCGCTCGCCGACTCCCGCATCGGCGCCACCACCACCATGCGCTGGTTCATTCCCAACGACAATGCTTTCCCCAACGCCCTTCTCGCCGCCTGGAATGCTTCCGTGGTCACCATGCTTGGTGGTCACGCGAAAAACTTCTGCTGGGGCGGCGGCACGGCCATTCGCCGCGATTTCTTCGAGCAGATGGACATGCCCGAGGTCTGGCAAAACTCTTTCAGTGACGACTTCTCTCTCACCATCGCCATCGAAAGAACCGGCCGCCGGATCGTTTTTCTTCCCGAATGCATTACTCCGTCCTACGTTCAGACCGACTTCTCAAGCCTTCTCGAATTCACCAACCGCCAGATTAAAATCACGCGCATTTATCGCCCCAAAATGTGGGTCTCCGCCTTCGCAACGCATTTTCTCTTTTGTTTCACTCTTCTCCTGGGCCTCGATGTCGCGTTCAACCTCGCCATCGAATCCCGGCCGTCATCTCAGGTCATCACTCTCTTCGTATTTCCCCTTCTTCTCGCGGCCGTTCGAGGCGCCCTGCGCGTGATTGGCGTTACGGAGGCAGTTCCGTCCTCCCGCGATGAAATCATGGCGCAATCCTGGATTTATATTTTGGTCACATTGCTCGTTCCATTCTTGTACTTACTCAATTTCTCCGCCTCATTGTTCGGTCGCCGCATTACATGGCGCGGCATTCAATACGAAATTGTCTCTCCCAATCAGACCCGCGTCCTTACTCCATGACCTGTGGAAATCTCCGCCCCCGGAAAAAATTTCGAGGCTAGGGCAATTTCTACCCGCAATCTACATACTTTACCTGAGTCGGCTCCCTCTAAGTCATTGACAACTCAACCCCTGTCAAAACTTACAGTCCGGCAAGCGGGTTGCATTGCTGTACTTTGGTCAGGTGTAACTTTCGCAAGTTATTGACAGGGATCCTTTACTTTACCCCAGAGGGTTTCTGAGGGATTTTTCCCTCTGGAGTACATGGGCCTGATCCAGTCCTACTCCTTGTCGCTTGCTCGGTCATTCCGGCCGACCTCAATCGGAGGTCATTGAGGGTCAAAATCCAACAAGATGGCTTCGGTCCCCCCGCGAGGCACATTCAGAGGAGTGCACGTGAAGTTGATCCGCAGAAGTCTAGCGACACATTCGCTGCCCCAACCAAAGTACTCTGCACCAACCAGCGTCTATCTGTTTTATGAAAAAAGTACCGGCACGGCTCATTTCCATGTTGAAGCCGGGCCCAGCGGGGAACTCCCCGTGGACCACGCCGCCGGCTTGCTCGCCATGCATTGCTTGGTGCGCGGCCAATCCCCCAAGGATTATCTCGTCATGGTTCCGGCCGCTCCCAATGCTTTGAACGGCCTGGCCGAAAAGGCTCAGAAGCTTCTGGAAGCCGGCCACAGCGCCAAGAACGCTGTGCGCCTCACCCGCCGGGAAGAAGAAGTCCTCGACGGCATCCTTCGCAGCCTCGCCAACAAGGAAATCGCGAACGAATTGAATCTTTCCGAGCGCACCGTGAAATTTCATGTCTCTTCCCTGCTCGCCAAATTCAAGGTCCGCGGTCGCCTCGAACTCATGCGAGAGGCTTCGCGTCATTCCTTGAACTCCATTCCGCCCGCCGTCGGTGGTTCGGCTCCGCAGCTCGGTCCCTATCAAGATCAAGAGCGCCGAGAGGGCTATCGCAGGCCGGCGAATCAGGGCAAGGTGCTTCCGCTCGCTCGCCATCGCATGATGGCGTAGCCACCGTCGTTTGCACTTCGTTCTCGTAAGAAAAGGCCCGTTCCGGATCAACCGGAACGGGCCTTTTCTTTTCTCAGCTCTTTGTAGAGGCCGATCTTTAGATCGGCCTCTGTTCTTGCGTTTTCTGACTACTTCTTCGCGGCGCTGTAAAGCTCCGCCGCCTTGTCCCAATTCACCACGTTCCACCACGCATCAATATAATCCCCGCGTACATTCTGATACTTCAGGTAGTACGCGTGTTCCCACACGTCAATGCCGATCACCGCTTTGCCCCCCGCGATGTATTGCGTGTCCTGGTTCGCTGTCGAATCGATCGCCAGTTTCCCATCCTTCACCAACAACCACGCCCACCCGGATCCAAACCGGCCCAGGCCCGCGGCCTTGAACTTTTCTTTGAATCCCGCAAAGGAACCAAAGCTCGAATTAATTGCCGCGGCCAGATCACCCTTCGGTTCGCCTCCGCCGCCCTTTTTCATCAATAGCCAAAAGAGCGAGTGGTTCCAGTGGCCGCCGCCATTGTTGCGCACCGCCGTGCGGATATTTTCCGGCACGCTATCCAGGTTTTTCATAATGTCGTCAATCGACTTCGACTGCAGATCCGGATGCCCTTCCAGGGCTTTGTTCAGATTTGTCACGTAAGCGCCATGATGCTTGTCGTGATGGATTTCCATTGTTCGAGCATCAATATACGGTTCAAGTGCGTCGTTCGGGTACGGCAAGGGGGGCACGGTAAAGGCCACTGGTTTGTCCTCCAAATTGAGATGTGATTCGAAATCTGTTCCGGGTTCAGCGTGAAGCAAACTTGAAGCGGCGTTGCCTGCTCCAAATAAGCCAGCGCCAAGAATGCCACTGGTTGAAAGAAATTTACGGCGATCCATGGAAGTCCTCTGCTTCGGTGGGCGCGTGGGCTTCCGCGCGAGATTATATCTCCTCAGCACCGCCTGCTCAACCACGTCAGACAAAACGCGGCCGCCCGGGCGGCTGGGCAGTTATTGGATGCGCGAAAGCGCCCATCGGGCAGATTCCGCGATGCTGATTTCCTGGGATTCCGAAAGTCTCTGCAGCAATTCCGAGACGCGTGCATGTTGGGCTGTGCCCGGCCGTGCCTTGCTGTTTCCCAGCGCAATGCATGCGTTCCTCACCAATCCGCTCCACTTCGTCCGCTTCATCGCGCTGCCGCGAAACTTTTCTCGAAATTCCTCTTCGCTCATTGCTGCCAGCCACTCCAAACGCGGTTGCAATAGCGATTCCTCCCGGCGAATATTCGTTCCTTCTGGGGGTCGGAGCTTTAGCTCCGACATTGGGGCCGCTGCAAGATTGGGCTTTAGCCCCTGAGGACTCCGCTCTGTTCGAACTTCAACATTTGCCCAACTTCGCGGTTCAAAATCGGAAATCGTCGTCACCGCGGCTTCCCGGTTGTACGGGCACACTTCCTGGCAAATGTCGCACCCATAAACTTTGTTTCCGATCGCCTCGCGAAACTCTTCCGGCACGCCCCCTCGCAGCTCGATCGTCAGATAAGAAATGCATCGCCGCGCATCCAGCACGTAAGGCTCAACGAAGGCCCCGGTCGGGCAAGCGTCCAGGCACTGCCGGCAGTTACCGCAGAGGTCCGCGGGCGGCATTTCGTATGGGGCCAGCGAAGCAGAAAGCTCAAGCGTGGTAAAAATCACTCCAAGAAAAAACCACGAGCCCATCTTCTCGTTCAGCAGCAGTGTGTTTTTCCCCAGCCACCCAAGTCCCGCGTATTTCGCGAACAAGCGCTCCGCGACGGGGCCCGTGTCGGCATACGCTCTGGATTCGTGCGCCTCCGGAAACCGTTCCCTCAGTGCCGCCGAGAGCGCATTCAGCCGCTCCCACAAAACCTCATGATAGTCGCGCCCCCACGCGTAACGCGAAATCCAGCCGCGCGGCTCGTCCCCTCCATCGCAAGCAGCAGCCTCAGTTGAATAAGGATGCGCGGTGTTGTAGTTCAGCCCGCACACGATCACGCTGCGTGCCCCCGCAAGCACCCGAGCCGGATCACGCCGCCTTGGATCGGCCAGGTATCCCATCGCACCGCCGTACCCGCGCTCCAGCCATTCGTTAAACGCGGCATGTTCCGGAAACCGCTCCAGTGGCGCCACGCCGCACAGCGAAAAGCCAAGCGCCGAAGCGCGCTCCGCAATCCACGTCGTATCTCCCACAGAATTCATGTTTTGATTGTGCCGCAGGAAAGACAAAGTAGCGAGGCTGGCTTCAACCACGAAAGAGAAAGCGATTCCCTCGGGAACTCATCCGCGGGAGGGCAACATTTCGTTAACACTCTTCATCCAATTACTGATGATATACTCGCGCCCGTTATAACCGGGAGCTCCCCGCCAAAACAATACTCCCGGCTCCCCAACTGATTTATGCTGGCTAAAGCTTGGATTCCCTGAATCCACTGTATCCAAAAGCCAGCAAATCTCGTCAATACTGTACGGACTTTTATGTCAAAGTCCGCTGCACAGTTATGACAAAGGACCGCTAACTTGCCGACTGATCAAAATGTTCGCGCATCCGCAGGCCCGGAACATCTGTCTACTGTTCCTCCCCGGCACAAAGGTGTCAGTGCCCTCGTCTGGATTATTGTCCTCCTGGTCTTCGCGGGCGGATTTTACCTCGTCATGCGCAAGCGCGACGCATCCGCGGCAGCCGCAAAATCCCCAAGAGGTGGAGGCGGCCCCGTCACTCTCGTCACCGCAACCGCAAGGCAGGGCGACATCGGTGTCTACCTCGATTCCATCGGCACCGTCACGCCCGTTTACACCGCTTCGATCACCAGCCAGGTGAATGGCATCGTCACCGATGTCCACTACAAAGAGGGGCAACTCGTCCGCAAGGGCGATCCCCTGATTGACATTGATGCGCGTCCCTACCAGGCTTCCCTTCTCCAGGCACAAGGCACGCTCGAACGCGACACCAATCTTCTCGGTCAGTCACAGATGGATCTTCTGCGTTATCACGAAGCCTGGGATCGCAAGGCCATTCCCAAACAAACCCTCGATGATCAGGAAAAGATCGTCCTCCAGCAGCAGGGCACGCTCAAATTCGATGAAGGCGTCGTACGCTTCGATCAGATCCAAGTGGACTATTGCCACATCGTCGCGCCAATCACCGGCAGAGTCGGATTGCGCCTCGTCGATCCTGGCAACGTCGTGCAGTCCTCCGGAAATCTCGCGCTCGCCGTTGTCACGCAAATCCAGCCCATCACCATAATCTTCACCGTTCCCGAAGACAATCTCGGCCAGGTCCAGCAGCGTCTGCGCAAAAACGCGAAACTCACGGTGGATGCCTTCGATCGTTCGGCACTCAAGCAAATTGCCAAAGGCACCCTGCTCACCCTCGACAATCAGATTGATACCACCACGGGCACCGTAAAAGCTCGCGCCTCCTTCGACAACAAAGACGCCGGACTCTTCCCCAACGAGTTCGTCAACGTGCGTCTGCTCGTGGACACCCATCACGGCGCCACGCTGATTCCCTCCTCCACGATTCAGCATAACGGCCAGACCGCCTTCGTCTATGTTCTTCAGGACAACGTCGCCCACATGCGCGTCATTCAACCAGTCGTAACCGACGGGGGAACCACCGAAGTCACCGGCCTCGCTCCCGGCGACGTGCTCGCCAGCAGCAGTTTTGACAAGTTGCAGGACAACGCCAAAGTTGTTGTTTCCTCCAAACCCATTCCGGGAAACAACGCCGGGAGCGCTGCTCCTTGAGTCCGTCAGCCCCTTTCATCCTCAGGCCTGTCGCAACCGCGCTGCTGATGGCCGCGATTCTCCTCGTTGGCATCGTCTGCTACACCCAATTGCCGGTTTCCGCCCTGCCGCAAGTCGACTATCCCACCATTCAAGTGCTCACTTTTTACCCAGGTGCCAGTCCATACGTCGTCGCAACCACCGTCACTGCCCCACTCGAACGCCAGTTCGGACAGTTGCAAGGCCTCAGCCAGATGACTTCCAGCAGCTCTGGCGGCACCTCCGTCGTCGTCCTGCAATTTAACCTGAACCTGAACATCGACATCGCGGAAGAAGAAGTCCAATCCGCAATCAACGCCTCGCAAAGTTTTCTCCCCGCCAATCTCCCTGCGCCTCCCATCTACAGCAAAACAAATCCCGCCGATGCCCCTGTGCTCACTTTGGCTGTCACCTCAAGTTCCATCCCACTCTCGCAAGTGGAAGACCTGGTGGACACGCGCCTCGCCCCCAAAATTTCCCAACTTAGCGGCGTCGGCCTGGTCAGCATCAGCGGCGGCCAGAAACCCGCCGTCCGCATCCAAGCCAATCCCGCCGCGCTCTCTTCCTACGGTATCAATCTCGAAGACTTGCGCACCGCCGTCACCCAATCCAGCGTGAATGCCGCCAAAGGAAATTTCGATGGCAACCGGCAGGACTACCAGATTGACGCCAACGATCAGCTCGTTACCAGCAGTGACTATCGCAACGTTGTCGTCGCCTTCCGCAATGGCGCGCCAGTGATGCTCACCGATGTAGCGAAAATCATCGACGGCGTGGAAAACACCAGCCAAGCGGCCTGGATGAACAAAACGCCCGCCGTCATTGTCAACGTCCAGCGCCAGCCCGGCGGTAACACCATCAGTGTCGTCAATCGCATTAAGGCACTTCTCCCGCAACTCGAAAGCAATCTTCCCAAGGGCATCGACGTCACCACGCTCACCGACCTCACCACACCCATCCAGGCATCAGTTTCCGACGTTGAATTCGAACTCTTCCTCACAATCGGCCTCGTCGTCATGGTGATGTTCCTATTTTTAAGAAGCCTCTCCGCGACAATTATCCCTAGCGTCGCCGTCCCACTCTCCCTCATCGGCACCTTCGCCGCCATGTACGCCCTCGGCTACAGCCTCGACAACCTCTCCCTGATGGCCCTCACCATTTCCACCGGATTCGTCGTCGACGACGCCATCGTCATGGTCGAAAACATTTCCCGTTACATCGAAGAAGGGCAGCCGCCGATGCAGGCGGCACTAAAAGGCGCCGAACAGATCGGCTTCACCATCGTTTCTCTCACCGTCTCCCTGATCGCCGTTCTGATTCCTCTGCTCTTCATGGGAGACGTAGTCGGCCGTTTGTTTCGCGAGTTCGCTGTCACCCTCGCCGTCACCATCGTCGTCTCCGCCATCGTTTCCCTCACCCTCACGCCGATGATGGCCTCGCGCATCCTGAAACATAACCCCGAAGAACAACAAGGCCGCCTCTTCCGCGCCTCCGAGCATGTCTTTAACAGCATGATCGCCTTCTACGGCCGCACCCTAAAAGTCGTTCTTCGCTATCAGACCCTCACCCTTTTTGTGGCTCTCGGCACTCTTCTTCTCACGATCTTTCTCTACATCGACATTCCCAAAGGATTCTTCCCCGTTCAGGACACCGGAATCATCCAGGGCATTTCGCAAGCGCCGCCTAGCATTGGTTCCAAAGCGATGGCGGAAAAGCAGATGGAACTCGCCAAAGTCATCCTGGAAGATCCCGCTGTCGAAAGCCTTTCCTCGTTCATCGGCGCCGACGGCACCAACATCACCACCAACAGCGGAAGAATGTCCATCAACCTGAAACCGCTCGAAGAACGCAAGATCAACGCTTCCGACGTAATCCGTCGCCTTCAAACAAAACTCCAAAACGTCCAAGGCATTCAGCTCTTCATGCAGCCCGTGCAGAACATTACCGTGGACGATCGCGTCAGCCGCACGCAATACCAATACACACTCGAAGACCCGGATCCCAACGAACTCAGCGACTGGACCAATCGCTTCGTCTCTCGCCTGAAACAATTGCCTGACCTCGAGGATGTCGCCACCGACGAGCAGCCCGGCGGCCTCGCCGTCTCTCTCGTCATCGACCGCCCCACCGCCTCGCGCCTCGGCATCGCGCCCACCACGATTGACAACACGCTCTACGACGCCTTTGGCCAGCGCCAGATCAACACCATGTACACGCAGTTGAACCAATACCACGTCATTCTCGAAAGCGAGCCGCAGTTCCAGTTGGACCCGAACATGTTGAACAAGCTCTACATCCAGTCCAACGCCTCCGCAGGCGCCGCGGGCGCTCCCGCCAGCTCCACCGGCAACGGCTCCACCTCCGCCGGCTCCAACGCCCTCACCACTTCCCCCCTCTTCACGCCGTCCGCCAATACCCTCTCTACGCCCGTAAATGCGCTTACCGCCAGCACCTCCTCCGCAACTTCCAGCAAGGGGGCTACATTCGCCGGCGCCTCCAGTTCCGCGACCAGCAACCCAGTCCCATTCAGTGCGTTCTCGCATTTCGAAACCAGAACCCAATCCCTCTCCATCAACCATCAGGGACAATTTCCCGCCATCACCGTTTCCTTCAATCTCTCTCCCGGCGCAGCACTCGGCAACGCCATCTCGGCCGTCACAAAAGTCCAGAACGATCTCCACATGCCCGCCAGCGTGCAGGCCGACTTCCAAGGCACCGCCGCGTCCTTTCGAAACTCTCTCTCCAACATGCCCCTGCTAATCCTCGCCGCTCTCGTCACCGTCTACATTGTTCTCGGCGTGCTCTACGAAAGCTTCATCCATCCCATCACAATCCTTTCCACGTTGCCCTCCGCGGGCGTCGGCGCTTTCCTTGCCCTGATTCTTTTCCATCTGGATCTCAGCGTCGTAGCCATCATCGGCCTCGTCCTTCTGATCGGCATCGTCAAAAAGAACGGCATCATGATGGTGGACTTCGCCCTCGACGCCGAACGCAACCACGGCAAAAATTCTACAGACGCCATCTATGAAGCCTGCCTCCTCCGCTTCCGCCCCATCATGATGACCACCATGGCCGCCCTCCTCGGCGGTCTCCCGCTCGCCTTCGGCTCCGGCATCGGCTCCGAATTGCGCCGGCCGCTCGGCATCGCCATGGTCGGCGGTCTCTTGGTCAGCCAGGTTCTCACTCTCTACACCACCCCCGTCATTTACATCTTCTTCGACAAACTCGCGCGCCGTTTCACGCGCAAGCCCGTTGCATCGCCTTCTGGCGCGCAACCCGACACGGCTGGGCTCTCATGAACGTCTCCGCGCCATTCATCCATCGCCCGGTAGCCACCACGCTGCTCACCGTCGCCATCGCCATCGCCGGCGCCATCGCCTTCAACTTTCTTCCCGTTTCTCCCTTACCGCAGGTGGACTTCCCCACCATCTCCGTCAATGCCAGCCTCCCCGGCGCCAGCGCGGAAATCATGGCCTCCTCCGTCGCCACTCCTCTCGAACGCCAGTTCGGCCACATCGCCGGCGTCACCGAGATGACCTCTACCAGCGGCCTCGGAACATCTTCCGTCACCATTCAGTTCGATCTCACCCGCAACATCGACGGCGCCGCGCGTGACGTCGAAGCCGCCATCAATTCCGCCCGCACTTATCTCCCTGCAAACCTCCCCGCGAATCCCACCTACCGCAAAGTCAATCCCGCTGATTCCCCGATTATGATCATCGGCCTCACTTCCGACAAATATGGCCCCGCCAAGCTCTACGACGAAGCCTCAACCGTCATCCAGCAAAAACTCTCTCAAATCGAGGGTGTCGGCCAGGTCAACGTCGGTGGCGGCGCGCTTCCTTCCGTCCGCGTGGAAGTGAATCCCACCAAGCTCGCCAGCTACGGCCTCTCCATGACCAACATTCAGTCCGTGCTGCGCCTGCAAAACTCCGATCTCGCCAAGGGCCAGATCACCGACGGCATCACCACCGCCGACATCGTCGCCAACGATCAGATCTCTCACGCGGAAGACTTCAAGCCGGTCATCGTCGGGTACCACAATGGCGCCGCCATCCACCTCACTGACGTCGCCGACGTCATCGACTCCGTGCAAAACGTCCGCGTCGCCGGATATTTAAACGGCAAGCGCGCCGTTCTTCTCATCATCTTCCGCCAACCAGGCGCAAACATCATTGACACGGTCGACCGTATCCGTTCCGAAGTGCCCTCAATCAAAGCCATCATCCCCCAAGGCATCGACACCACCATCGTCCTCGATCGCACCACCACAATCCGCGCCTCCGTCAGCGACGTCGAGCGCACCCTCACCCTCTCCATCATCCTCGTCATCGTCGTCGTCTTCATTTTCCTGCGCAATGGCCGCGCCACCCTCATCCCCGCCGTCGCGGTTCCCGTCTCCCTCATCGGCACCTTCGCCGTCATGTACCTCTGTGGCTATAGCCTCGACAATCTCTCACTGATGGCCCTCACCATCTCCACCGGCTTCGTCGTCGACGACGCCATCGTCGTCATGGAGAACATCACCCGCCATCTCGAAGCCGGCATGGATCCCTTCGCCGCCACTCTCAAAGGCGCAAAAGAGATCGGCTTCACCGTCTTGACCATCAGCATCTCGCTGATCGCCGTCTTCATCCCCTTGCTCCTCATGGGCGGCATCGTTGGCCGCCTCTTCCGCGAATTCGCCATCACCCTCTCCACCGCCATCCTCGTCTCCATGGTCATCTCCCTCACCACCACGCCCATGATGTGCGCCTATCTTCTTCGCGATGAGCACTCCAGGCCGCACGGCCGCCTCTACATGGCCACCGAGCGAATGTTTGAGCGCATCCTTTCCATTTACCGCTACACCCTCCACTGGTTCCTCGACAATCCCGCCCTCACGCTCACCGTGCTTTTTCTCACCATCGCCCTAAACGTCGTCACCGTCATCATGATTCCCAAAGGCTTCTTTCCCCAGCAGGACACCGGCACACTTGGCGGCGGTGTGCAAGGCCCTCAGGACTCTTCCTTCCCCGCCATGAATGACTCGGTCCAGAAGATCGTTGATGTGATCAAGAAAGATCCCGCGGTCCAGAACGTGATGGCGTTCACCGGAGGCGGCGGTGCCACGAACACAGGCAATATTTTCATCGCGCTAAAACCCCTTAACGAACGCAAAATCACCGCGCCGGAGATCATCAACCGGTTGCGCCCGCAGCTCAACCGCCTCCCGGTCGCCTCCACTTTCCTTCAAGCTTCCCAGGATCTCCGCATCGGCGGACGCGGCAGCTCTGCCCTCTACCAGTACACCCTGCAATCCGACAATGTTTCCGATCTCACCGTCTGGGGGCCGCGCATGCTGGCGGAGATGAAACGCCTGCCGGTCCTGCAGGACGTCAACACCGACCAGCAGAATGGCGGCCTCGATATTCGTCTAGACTACAACCGCGTCACGGCTGCAAGGCTCGGCCAAACCGCGCAATCGCTCGATCAGGAAATCTATGCTTCGTTCGGTCAGTCCCAAACTTCCATCATTTACACTCAATTGAACCAATACTACGTCGTCCTCGAAGTCGCTCCGCAGTATTCGCAAAGTCCCGAGGGCCTGAAAAACGTTTACTTTCATTCGAATGCAAGCAGCAACGTCACTTCCACCGGCAACACCCCCCTCATCGCCATGGCCGCCGGTCAGGCCAATACCATCCCGCTCTCCATCAACCACACCAGTCTATTTCCCTCCGTCACCATCTCTTTCAATCTGGCTCCCGGCGTCGCGCTCAGCGACGCCACTCTCGCCATCGAACAAATGAAGCAGCGTATGGGCGTCCCTTCCACCCTGCGCGGTTTTTTCGCTGGCACCCTGCTGGCTTACCAGCAATCCCTCAGCACCGAACCTATCCTGGTCCTCACCGCTCTCCTGGCGGTCTACATCGTTCTCGGCATCCTTTACGAAAGTCTCGTGCATCCGCTGACCATCATTTCCACGCTTCCCTCCGCCAGCGTCGGCGCCATGCTCGCTCTCATGCTCTTCAAGCAGGACCTCAACATCATTTCCATCATCGGCATCGTCCTGCTCATCGGTATCGTCAAGAAAAACGCCATCATGATGATTGATTTTGCCCTGCAAGCCGAACGCGAAGGCGGCAAAAGCACCAAAGACGCCATCTTCGAAGCGTGCATGTTGCGCTTCCGCCCCATCCTGATGACAACCATGGCTGCCCTCTTTGGCGCTCTCCCGCTGGCCTTTGGCACCGGCACCGGTTCCGAACTTCGCCGCCCCCTCGGCATCAGCATCGTCGGCGGCCTCATCATGAGCCAGCTTCTTACGCTCTACACAACTCCGGTCGTTTATCTCACTCTCGACAAACTCCGGCTTCGCGCTCTGGGAAAAGAGCACGACACTTTTCATCCCGCGGATGGATCAACTCCCTCCGCCGCAGTCTGATTAAGGTGGAACGACTATGAATCGCATTCGCCTGAAACTTTTCTTCGGCCCTTCACTCGCCGCCCTTCTGCTCACCGGCTGCATGGTCGGCCCCAAATACCACCAGCCCGCCGCCACCATGCAACCGCCGCCAGCTACCTACAAAGAATTGCCTGCCGAGAATCCTCCGGCCGGCCAGTGGAAAGTCGCGCAGCCGCAGGACGCCATGCTGCACGGCAAATGGTGGGAAATTTTCAACGACCCCGAACTGAACGCCCTCGAGGACCAGCTCAATATCAACAACCAGAACATCAAGCAATCCTTCGAAAATTTCATGGAAGCCCGCACTCTCGTCACCCAGGCACGCTCGCAACTCTATCCCACTCTGAGCACCGCTCCATCCTTCCGGCGTTCCCAATCCTCTGCAACCCTGAGAAATAATGTTGGCGCCACCGGAACGGCCAGCGGCGGTACAGGTGGGAATCCCAACGTATATAGCACGCTCGCGGAAGTGCCGTTTACAGCTTCCTGGGAGCCGGACCTCTGGGGCAGGGTCCGCAACACCATCCGGCAAGCCCAGTACAACGCGCAGCTCAGCGCTGCCGACCTTGAAAACGTCCGCCTCACCGAACAGACCAGCCTCGCGGTCTTTTTCTTCGAACTTCGCGGCCAGGACGCCCTGCAGAAAATCCTCGACGACACCGTCGAAGCCGACCAAAAATCCGTCGAACTCGGCCGCGCCCGCTACGAAACCGGCGTGGACACTCTGCTCTCTCTCGTCGAAGCCCAGGTTACGCTGCAGCAGGCGGAGTCCGCTTCCACCAATCTCGCCATTGCCCGCGCCCAATTCGAACACGCCATCGCCGTCCTCGTCGGCACCTCCGCTTCCGGTTTCTCGATGCCATATAAACCTCTGGATGCCGCGCCACCTGCAATCCCTGTTGGCATCCCCTCGCAATTGCTCGAACGCCGGCCAGACATCGCCGCCTCCGAACGCAACATGGCCGCCGCCAACGCTCAAATCGGCATCGCCACCGCAGCCTACTATCCCAATCTCACTCTCAGCGCCCAAGGTGGATTTGAAAGTTCCGCGCTGCAGAGTCTCATGACCTGGCCAAGCCGTTTCTGGTCCGTTGGCCCTTCCATTTCCGAAACAATTTTCGACGCCGGCCTCCGCCGCGCCACCGTGAACCAGTTTGTCGCTGTCTACAACGCGGACGTCGCCGCCTATCGTCAAACGGTTCTTATCGCCTTCCAACAGGTGGAGGACAACCTGGCCGCGGTTCGCATTCTCTCCAAACAGATTCAGCAGCAGGAACAAGCCGTGCAGTCAGCCCAGCAATTTCTCGCGCTCTCCCAAGCTCGTTATGAAACGGGCGTGGACACCTTCCTCAACGTCCTCGTCGCTCAGACCACGCTCTTAACCGACCAAGAGCAACTAGCTTCTCTCCACACTCAGGAAATGACCGCTTCGGTCCAGCTGATCGAAGCTCTAGGCGGCGGCTGGGACCGTTCCCAACTCCCCACTCCCGCCCAAGTCTCCAAAAAAGTCGCCAAATCCGAAATCACAGCCCCAAACTAAGCACCAGTCGCTCCCCGTTGTAGGGGCGGGGCTTGCCCCGTCCTCTTGGGTCACTACTGCTCTTGTAGCGGCCGCCTTCTGAGGCGGGCGCCTTTCGCGAGCTTCATCACAGCGGGCCGCAACACCCATGTTTCACTCAGGAAAAGTTCAACGGTAGACGACGCACCCGCGAGCTTCAAGCCCTGCAAGCCATTGCGGCGGCTCAAGCGAGTCGACCCAGCGGAGGTCCAGTTTCTCAAGGCGCGGAAGCCCCGCCAGTGTTTCAGGCAGACTCTCCAAGGGATTCCCCCGCAGATCGATCTGCCGCAACTCTTTCAACTGGCCAACCGACTCGGGCAGCGAAGCCAATTTGTTATTCCGAAGGTGCAGTTCGCGAAGCCGCCCCAGCCTGCCGATAGAGTCCGGCAGAAACGTCAGTTGATTATCGGAGATTCTCAATTCAAAAAGATTCGCAAGCAAACTAACCTGTTCCGGCAATTCGGAAAATGCATTCTCGCTCAGATTCAGATAACGCAGCTTCGTCAGTCGTCCAATCGAAGCCGGCAGCGTGCTCAGACGGTTATCGTGGAGGTACAGAAAGTCCGTCAACCCATCCAGTTCGCCAATCGCCAACGGAACCATCGCGAGTTGATTGTGCCCCAGGTCCAGCATCCTAAGCCGCTTCAGGCGCCCGACGCTCTCGGACACTTCCGTCAACCCGTTGTCCGCAAGCACCAATGTTTCCAGCCCGGTTTCGTCCCAGACGGAGTCCGGCACTCTTCCCAATCCGCGTTTCCAGAGATTCAGGTTGCGCGGAGAGGGCTGCGGCATTCGTTCGGCACCATTATTGTCAAGGAGAAGATCGGTTGCGGAGCGCTAGTCAAAACTGCGGACGGCCGTGGATTCTTCGTTGAAAACGTCAAACACGGTGAACAGTTTGGTGATCTGCAGAAGGTCGTGAACTTTCTTCGTCAGGTTCAGCAGCTTCAATTCCCCGCCGCGATTCCGCACCGCTGTGAAGCCGCTCACCAGTTCCCCGATCCCGGAACTGTCAATGTAATTGACGTCCCCGAGATTCAGAATAATTTTCGTCCGGCCTTCCTCAAGCAGGTCGCGCACCGTCTTCCGCAAAAGCGCGCTACCGTCGCCCAGCGAAATCCGCCCGCTCAAATCCACCAGCGTGATGCCGCTGTTTTCCCTGGTTGTGGCGAACAGTGAAGGCATTCCGTTCCTACGCTTCCTGGTGCGGCGCGCCCGAATTGGAGGCGCTCCCGTTTCCGTTACTATGTGGGCTTCCAAGTGCCGGAAGTCTTTTGGCCATCACAAGCTCCGCGCCGCCCGTTTTCCCCGGATGCACGTCAAACTCGTCCATAAACGCCTTCATCAGGAAGATCCCGCGCCCCGAAGTGCTCAAGAGATTCTCCTGCGCCAGCGGATCGGGCACGTCCGTCAGCCGGAAACCCTTCCCCTCATCCAGCACGTGGATAATCATCCGCTCTTCGGTAAGCTCAATCGCCAGGTGAATCTTTTTCTCCGGCTTCTCCTGATTGCCGTAATGAAAGGCGTTGATCACCCCTTCGCGTACCGACATCCCTATCCTGTAACACTCATCCTCGTTGAAGCCTGCCGCCTCGGCAACACGTACGCACATCTCCTCCGCGAGATTCACGCTCTCGACGTGGGTGTCCAGCGTAACTTCAAGATGCTTGGTTTCTGGCGCCATTCCGGGTCGCAGTTGCTGGATATTCCTCACAAAAGGCGTTCTTATCCGTAACACAGCGCCCGAAGGTAAGTCAATGGACGCCCCGGGTAGCCCCAGCTTGCCCTGACGAAGGAAGGGCCTGTGCGCTTGGGTTCCTCTTCTCCGCTCCGACTCAGCGCCCTCTGCCTCTCTGCGTTAAGCTCTTCTTCTCTTTGCTCATCCGACCGCTACCTAGGCCCAATAATCCCGATCCAACGTCCGATACTGAATCGCCTCGCTCAAATGTTTGCACTGAATATCCTCGGAAGCATCCAAATCCGCAATCGTCCGCGCCACCTTCAGGATGCGGTCATGCGCCCGGGCCGAAAGCCCCAGCCGTGTCACCGCGTTTTCCAGTAGTTTCTCCCCATCTGCGTTAATCGCGCAGTGTTTCCGGATCATCTTTGGCGCCATTTGCGCATTGCAATACGTCGTTTTCTCCGTCTTGAATCGCTCAATTTGCCTCTGCCGCCCCGCGATCACCCGCGCCCGCACCGCCGCCGAATCCTCGGACGAAGAAGGCGCCCGCAGCTCCTTGTATTTCACGGCCGGCACTTCAATGTGAATATCAATCCGGTCCAGCAGAGGCCCGGAAATCTTCGAAACATACCGCTGGATCATCGGCGGCGTACAGTGGCACTCATGTCCCGGGTCCCCAAAATACCCACAGGGGCAAGGATTCATCGCGGCCGCCAGCATGAAACGTGAAGGAAACGTCACGGAAATGGCCGCCCGCGCAATCGTCACGCTCCCATCTTCCAACGGCTGCCGCATCACCTCCAGCACATTCCGCTGAAACTCCGGCAATTCATCCAGAAACAGCACGCCATTATGCCCAAGCGACACCTCGCCTGGCCGCGGCACCGCGCCTCCTCCAATCAACCCGGCATCGCTGATCGTGTGATGCGGCGAACGAAACGGCCGCGTTCCCAGCAGCCCCGTCGCATTTTCCAGGATCCCCGCCACGCTGTGAATCCGTGTCGTCTCAATCGCCTCATCCAGCGACATCGAAGGCAAAATCGTCGGAATCCGCTTCGCCAACATCGTCTTTCCGGCGCCAGGCGGCCCGATAAACAGAATGTTGTGGCCGCCCGCGCACGCAACCTCCAGCGCTCGTTTCGCCGCCTGTTGCCCGTGTACGTCCCTCAAATCCACGCTGTATTGCGCGGACTCCCGCAGCATCTGCTGGGCGTCCACTTTCACGCACTGAAACGATTCCGGCGAATTGATCAGGTCCACCGCCTGTGGCAGTGACTTCAACGCGTACACCTCGATCCCCTCCACCACCGCAGCCTCTCTCGCGTTGCTTTCTGGTACTGCAACCGCCTTGATCCCGTTGTCCCTCGCCGCAATTGCCGCCGACAGCGCCCCGCGCACCGGCCGCACGCTGCCGTCCAGCGAAAGTTCCCCAAGAAACATCATCTGATCCAGCGCCTTGCCGAAAAACTGCCCCTGGCAGCCCGCAAGCCCCAACGCCATCGGCAAATCAAACGCCGAGCCTTCCTTCCGCAGATCGGCTGGCGCAAGATTGATCGTCACTCCCTGCCCATAGGGAAAATCAATTCCGCAATTCTTCAACGCCGATTGCACCCGCTGCCGGCTCTCTTTCACCGCATTGTCCGGCAATCCCACCACATTGAAGTCCTGGATTCGGCCCACACCCACGTCCACTTCCACTAATACCAGGTGTGCATCAATCCCATAAACCGATGCGCTAAGAGTTTTGAAGAGCATGTGCGGGCGTGTCCCGCCTAAGGGTAGAACAAAACAGTCAATAATCCTAGAAGTAACTAAGCTCCCCGCTTTGCCACGTATCCAGATATGTTCTCTTCCGCCGAGGGATCTGAACCATGCAGAGGGCACCGCGTTATTGCGCCGGCATCGTGGCTTAAACGCCTGGTCCGTCGCTAATTTCGCGCCTTCATCGCCACGCCATACGATTCCAGCACGTCTTGCAGCCGCACCACTCCCAGCAATTGGTGAACGTTCGCCCGGCTGACCACCGGCAAAACATCAACGTGAAACGCGCCCATGCGCTCCAGAGTGTCGTCCAGCGAATGGTCGGCATGCACGTGCGGAAACTCTTCCGCTTTCAAAAGCGTGCTCACCGGGGCCCCAGGATTGCCGCTCTTCGCCGCGCTCTCCAGTTGCTCTCGTGTCAGCAGCCCAACTATCCCCAGCGCATCAAAAACAATCCAGGTTCGCAGCGGCGCTTCCCGCGCCAATTCCATTGCTCTCTGTATCGATTCTTTCGCGCTCAAAACTTGTCCGGCCGGCTGCAAAACCTGATTCACCTGTCGCCGTCTCTGCTGCCGGCCACCGAATTTGGGCAGATGAATGCCGTCCTGTTCCGCAAGCACTTCATAGATCGGCTCTTTCTGCAGCCGTGAGGCAATGAAATAGCTCACCAGGTTCGAAAGCATCAGCGGCACAATTACGGAATAATCCCGCGTAATTTCAAAAATCATCACCACCGACGTCATCGGCGCGCGAATGATTCCCGCAAACGCGGCCCCCATTCCTACCAGCGCGTAAGCCCCAGGCGAAGCGACGTAGCTCGGAAAGAAATGCTGCGCCACGCTTCCAACCGCCCCGCCCAGCATCGCTCCCAGAAACAGGCTCGGACCAAAAATCCCACCGGCATTCCCCGAAGCGTAGCTAACCGCCGTCGCCACCAGCTTCAACACCAGCAGCGTCAGCATCAATTTCAGCGTCAGGCTGTCGTTCAGCACGTCTCCCACATACTGGTAACCAACGCCCATCACCGACGGTACAAACCACCCCATCACGCCGACAACCAGTCCGCCCGCCACCGGTTGGAACCATACCGTCTTCGCCGGCTGCCGCTTGAACCACGCGCGCAGTCGCAGCAGCAATTGCGAAAACGTCGCGGAAACCACGCCTCCCGCGATCCCCAGAATGCCGTACGCAATCAGCTCCCACGAAGTCACCAACTGGTACTGCGGCACCTGAAAAAGTGGTTCGTTGCCAAGCAGCAACCGCAAAACGCCCCAGCTTGTTGCGGAAGCAAGCACCACCGACCCAAGCACCGGCGCGTGCAAATCGCCGACAACTTCCTCCAGCGCAAACAGCACCGCCGCCAGCGGCGTATTGAACGCGGCGGCCACCGCAGCCGCGGCCCCGACCGGCAGCAGCTCCTTCACTCTCTCCGGCCGCAAACCAACCGCTCGCCCCAGCACCGAAGCGATGCCGCCTCCAACCTGAACCGCCGGCCCCTCCCGGCCCAATGGAATTCCGCTCGCCAGCGTCACCGACGTGCAAAAAAACTTTCCCAGCAACGTCGAAAAACTGATGTACCCCCCGCGCGCGTAAAGCGCCGCCTTCGTCTGCGGTACGCCGCTGCCCCTCGCATCCGGAAAATATTTGTACAGCAAATATCCCATCACCAGCGATCCCGCAACGGGAACCAGAAATCTCCGCCACGCCGCCGCATCCGGCGGATAAAGCCGAGCCCCAAAACGGCCGGTAATCTCGATGAATGCCACCACGATCAGCCCGACCAGCGCGCCAATCAACAGCGTCAGCACAAGGAACACCTGTTCCTCGCGGTCCGCCAGAAACGCTTTCCACTTCAAAATGGCGGCGTTCCGCCACTCGGGTTGAGCCGGTTTTACATCTGTCGTCATGTTCAGGAATCGTACCTCGGGCGGAATCCCTTAAGCGCGTTCTTCTGGCGGCCGCTGATTGTCCGCGATTCCAGCAGTTTCCCGATCGATTCGACCAACGCGCGCCCGTGCGAGCGCAACTCCACTAACCGTTGGGCAACTACTTTTTCCAGCAGTTTCTCGCCGCGCGGCTGCAGCGACACCAGCACCTGCCGCCGGTCTTCCCTGCCCCGCGTTCGTTTCACGAACCCGTGCGCTTCCATGCGGTCGATCAGTTCAACGGTGCTGTGGTGCCGCAGCGCCAACCGGTCCGCCAGTTTGCGGATACTGGCCTCCTGCCCCGGCTCAAGCCCGCGAATCGCCAGCAGCAAAAGGTACTGCTGCGGCTCAAGCCCCGCCTGGCGCGCCGTCGCGTCGCCTTCCTGCAGGAAGCGCCTAATCAGGTAGCGTAGTTCTGAAAGTGCGTGGTATTCCCCGTCGGTAATCCGTGCAGCCATGACACAAGTCTATCGTATCACGATATATTTTGCCAACCCCGGGCCTTTGTAGCGGCCACCTTCAGGTGGCCCCGCGTCCCATCGCATCCGCCGCCAAATTCACCAACAACCTGTCATCCTGAGGGGCGCGCCGTTTACGCCCCGAAGGACCTCAACGTAACCGGCGTGCGCGACTCCTCGCTTGAAACTCTGGCCCTGCCCTTCCCTGACTTCCTCCCCTTCACAATCCCTTCCGAAACGCTTTCTGCGTCTTGTAATGCTCATACCCATTCCGCAAATAAAACCCATGCGCCCGCTCCCGAAGCACGTTCGACCGCACCGACATGCTCCTGCACCGCTTCCCTCGCGCCCACTTCTCCGCCGCTGCCAGCAGCAGCGCCCCAGCGCCCTGGCTGCGCACCATCTCATCAACCACTAGCCCATTCACCTCTGCCCGGCGTTCCACTTCCAGCAACGGTGTAGTGCTGACGTGAATCCACCCCACCAGCCCGTTTTCCCGTGACTCTGCAACAAAGCACGCCGCATCTTTATCCTTGAGCGCTTCTCCGAGCCGTGCCTTCATCTGCTTTTCTGTCGCCGGATAGCCCAGCTGTCCGGAAAGCTCTGCAATCCCGGCGGCATCGCTGGAGCGCGCTCGCCGGACGCCAACATCACTCCTGAACGGCGTCATCATTTACTTTCGCTCTTTTCCGCGCAGCCGCGCCTGCACCGCCTCGCCTTCCAATTCGCGCAACGCATCCGCGGCGATCCACCGGGCAGCGCGCGATTCCCTCTTCCGAAGACGCCGCGCCGTGGCGATGGCCGCGCGATTCAGTCTCCGGTTGCGCTTCCCAATATTCCTAAGCGCCCAGTTCACGGCCTTGCGCACGAAATTGCGATCGTCATCGGCTTCGCGTTCGATAACCTTCAAGAAACTTAGATACTTGCCGTCATTCGCGGATTTGTCGCGATACGCCAGGTACGCAGCCAATGCGAATCCCCCGCGCTTCTGAAATTCCTCCTTGCGCTTCGTCCACGCAAACGCCTTCGGCCAGGCGGGCCTTGCGAACACAAACAGGTGGCAACACGTCCCGTCGCAACTGTCCCAATTGTCAAAATCACGCACCCACAATTCCATCTGCGAAGCCGTAACCTTGCCTGGCTCGCTGATCAACCCCGCCAGAATCTTCGCATCCTGGATCCCGGTGGACCATAGCTCCAGTCCCAGGGCGTGGTTCTTCCCAATCTTCCTCGCTAATGCGTCTAATTTTGGTTTGGAAACTCCGAAGACCTTCTCGGCGCGGATTCCATAACGCGCCATTCCTTCCACATTTCGCTTCGTGCCAAGCCGTCGAAGCTCGCCGACAATGGATCCAATGCTCCACTCCGCACGCGCGCTCTTGTCAGAACGTTTTGTCCGAATCGATGAGGATCGTGACCGGCCCTTCATTCACCAGCTCCACGGACATCATGGCCTGAAAAACTCCGTTGCCCACAAGAATTCCCAGCTTGCGAAGCGCCTCCGAAAACTCCTCGTATAATCCCTTCGCAAGCTCCGGCGCCGCCGCCGCAATATAGCTCGGCCGCCTCTGTCCCCGCGCGTCTCCGTACAAAGTGAACTGCGAAACCACCAGCGCGCTTCCCTTCACGTCCAGCAGCGACCGGTTCATCTTTCCCTGCTCGTCCTCGAAAATCCGCAGGTTGGCCACTTTTTCCGCCATCGCCGCCGCCACCTGCGAAGTATCTTCCTTCCCCACTCCAAGCAGGATCATCAGTCCCGGGCCAATCTCTCCCGAGACTCGCCCTTCCACCGTTACCTTCGCGCGGCTCACTCGCTGCACTACCGCTCGCATGGCCTCTTCTTCTGTTCCTTTATACTTCGCTACATCATTGCTTCTTTACTTCGTTTCTTCCTTCTTCGCCGGCTTCCGCGGCAGCAGTTCCGGCAATTCCGCCACATTGTAAGCAAACACAGCCAGCACCTGCGCGCCTTCCGTCAAATCCTCCCAGCGCACATGATCCAGAACATCCGCTTGAGAGTGGTGCATCTTGTCATAGTCCGCCACTTCCTGCACGCACCAGAATCCCGGCACACCCGCCGTGTCGAACGGCACATGGTCGGACCCGCCTTCGCTCCGCAAAGATGGCTCCATGATCCCCAACGGCTCGGCCATTGGATACAGCACGCGATCAATCGTCTCGCGCACCCTGTAATTCCCCATCAATCCGATCGTCAGCACCTTGCCCGTGCCGGTATCATGCACCAGCACGCCCGATATCTTCGCCAGCTCGTCCTTGTGCGCCTGTACATACGCTTTCGAACCATTCAGCCCTTGCTCTTCACCGGTAAACAACACAAACCGAATCGTCCGCTTCGGTTTCACTCCCAGTTTTTGCAAAGCCCGCGCCGCCTCCAGCACGGCCATGGACCCGGTTCCGTTGTCGGTCGCCCCAGTGCCAAGATCCCACGAATCCAGGTGCGCTCCCAAAATCACCACCTCGTCCGGCTTTTCAGTCCCGCGAATTTCCGCCACAGTGTTGTACACCTCCACCGGTTTGCCGCTGAACGAACTCTGCACATTCAGCTCCAGTTGCACCGGCGTCCCAGCATCCAGCAACCGCCAGATCTGCAAGTAATCCTCGCGCTCCAGATACGCCGAAGGAAACGCAGCAGGCTGATACTCCCGCGACGCCGTCGACATATTCATCAGCCCAAACATCTTCTCCGAACCCGAAAGCATCGCCAGCGCTTTTTCCTCCGTCATCATCTTCGTCAGCGCCGTGCGCATCTGCATGTAAGCCTTATTATCAAAATTGCCTTCCCTCTTCGGATGATTCAGCGGAATCGCGGATTGCCCAACCGGCGTCAGGATCGGGTTGGTTGGCGGCTCCATTTCGCGCGGCCGCGTCACAATCACTATCTTCCCGCCCAGCTTTCCCTTATATTTCTCCAGGTCTTCCGGCTTCTCCGCATCCACCCCAATCACTTCGCCTTTCACTGTCCCGTTCGTCGCGGGTGACCAGCCGGCTCCCGCCACCGTCAGTTCATGCAACGCCGGAGAAACAATCCGCCCCGTCGCAGGCCCGCGCGTCCAGCTGTTCGCGATGCTCCAGCTCTCCAGGCGCGCATTCTCTAATCCCAGTGACTTGAATTGTTCCTGTGTCCAGTGGCTAGCTCGGTCCAGTTGCGGCGAGCCAGTGAGCCGCGGCCCAATCTGCGTCGTCAGATAAGTAAGGTCCGCTTTCAGCTGGTCCGCATCAGTCTTCACCTGCTCGATGATTTTCTTGTCCGTCTCCACAATCGGATCCGTTTTCGGCGTCTCCAATCTCGCCGCAGCCGGCGCAATCGGTGGCACGGGCCGCCGCGGCAGCATCTCCGGCAATTGCGCCGTGCTGTACGCCCACGCCGCCAGCACCTGCGCGCCCTGGTTGATGTCGTCCTTCCAAACTTTGTCGAACGTATCCGACTGGCTGTGATGCGTCTTGAAATATTCCGCGATTTCCTGCGCGCACCAGAATCCCGGCACTCCCACCTCGTCAAACGACAGGCTGTCTGTCCCATACTCCCGCGCCGTCGTAGGCTCCAGCATCTTCAGCGCACCCAGCGGCGCGATGACCTCGTCCACAATCTGTCGGTCCTGATAGTTGTCGTGCAGCCCGATCGCCAGCACCCGCCCCGTTCCACTATCGTGAATCAGCGCGCCAGAAATCTTCCCAAGCTCGCTCTTATGCGCCCTCACGTATTCCTTCGAACCAATCAATCCCTGCTCTTCTCCGGTAAACAAAATAAATCGGATCGTTCGCTTCGGCTTCAAATCCAGCTTCGCCAGTGTCCGCGCCGCTTCCAGCACCGCCATCGAGCCCGTCCCGTTGTCCGTGCTTCCCGTGCCCAAGTCCCAGGAATCCAAATGCGCTCCCAGAATCACAACCTCGTCCGGCTTCTCCGACCCGCGAATTTCCGCAACGGTGTTGTGAACTTCCACCGGCTTCTTCGAGAGCGAATTCGAAATCTCGATCTCCATCTCCACCGGACCCTTCTTCAACATCCGATAAATCATCCGGTACCCTTCCCCGGTGATAAACGCAGTTGGCAACAGGCCCATCTGGAATGGCTCCGTCGTGCCGTCCGTCATATTCAACAGCGCATGCGGCTTGTTGGCGTCTCGCAAAACGGCCACCACTCCCTCCTCCTTCAGGAATGCTGTCCGCTCCTTCGCCGCTCGCAGGTATTTTTCATAAGGATCCGGAAGCCCCGGCTGGCCAACCGGTGGCGGCGGCTCTTCCAGCGGATGATAAATCTCCGCGTTCTGATCGATCGGCTTCGGCGGCGAAAGTGGCCTCGGCTCCTGGTAAATCACGATCGCTCCCTTCAGCTTCCCCTTGAATTTTTCGAACTCCTCGGGCTTCTTGGCATCGAAGTACACCACCGGGCCGTGCACCTTGCCCTTCGTGTTCGGCGCCCACGCGGCGGAAGCGATCGTCAGCGGATGCTCCGCGGGAGCGATGATTCGCGCATGCGCCGTCCCGCGCACCCACGCGTGCGGAATGCTGTAAGCCTCCAGATGCACATTCGTCAGGCCGTACTTCTTGAACATCTCCGCGGTCCAGTCGTTCGCCCGCTTCAATTGCGGCGAACCCGTCAGCCGCGCCCCGATCTCGTCCGATAAATACTCCAGGTTGTCCATCAGCTCGCTGTGGTCATGAATCTCGCTAAGAATCCGCGCGTCCGCTGCAGCGACGGGATTCGTTTCCTCATTCGCCGCGCGCGCCGTCCACGCCCTGCCAACCAGCAGGCACAACATCAACCCGACCACACCGATGGCTTTGCGGTTCTTTTTCATCCCACTCTCCCTGAAGGGCAACGTCTCTCTGGATTTGAACTGTTTCTCTCTTGCAGGGCAGTTCAGCCCTTTTGTGAGGCAACCTTCGCTGCCCCCTTAGACGTACCGCGCCGTGGAACAGGTTTCATCCCCCGCCGTCTTTTTGTGCTTCGCGGCGTCTTCTGGCAATTCGGGCAGAAAAAACTGCTCCGCCCCGCCACCACTATCCGGCGAATAAGCGTCTTGCACCGGTAACAAGCCTTCCCTTCCCGGCCGTAGGCTTTATGGTGAAGTTGATACTCTCCCGGCTCTCCCTCGGCGTCAAGAAAGTCGGAAATCGACGATCCGCGCAGCACAATCGCTTTTTCCAGGATTTGTTGCAGCGCAACATGCAGTGCCTTGATCTCTTCAACCGATAGCCGCCTGCCGATCCGCGCCGGATGAATCCTGGCCTTCCACAAGCTTTCATCCGCATAGATGTTGCCGACCCCGCGCAGCACTCCCTGATCCAGCAGCATCCCCTTGATCCGCGCCCGGCGGCCGCGGATACGCTTTCCAAACTCCTCGAGCGAAATTTGCAGGGGATCGGCGCCAAACCGCAGCAACTCCTCCCGCAGCTTCTCACCGGCCAGCAGCGCAATCCGCCCGAATCGCCGCGGATCAATGTAGCGAAGTTCCCGCCCGTCATCGAGCAGCGCCACCAGATGCGTATGCTTGGCGCGCGGTTCGTTCGCTGGCCTCGGCATCATCGTGCCGGTCATGCCCAGGTGAACCAGCAGCGCGGACTCTTGCACAACGCCCTCTGCCGCCGCAGCAGGGCGTTGCAAGCGCAACAGCATGAACTTCCCGTACCGCTCCACCCTCTGAATCTGCGTCCCCGGTAACTCCCGCTCAATCTCCGCGGGATTGTCCATAAAGTCCGTCTTCCCCAGCTCGACGCTCAGCATGCGCCGCCCCGCAAGCTCCCGCTGCAGCCCGCGCGCAAGCGTCTCCACTTCCGGCAGTTCTGGCATCTCAACCTTAAGCGCTGAAGCGCGGTTTTCTTCTCAGCGAACTCTGCGCGCTTACCTCAGCGAACTCTGCGTTAAGTCCGATTCTTTTTTTGCCTCGGTCTGCAACTCTCTCACTTCTTATGATAATTCGGATAAGCCGGATGATCCGGTATCGTCACCGGATTCTTCTTCAACGCTTCCAACGTCACCTGCACCGCCTTCTCCAACTGCGCATCGTGCCCCGCCGCCACCGATGCCGGATCATTCTCCACCTCAATATCCGGCGCCACCCCGTGATTCTCCACTTCCCAATCCCCGTGCAATCCGTAAATCGCCACCCGCGGCGAAGTAACCCCTCCTCCATCCATCAGCCGCGGATAGTTGTAAATCCCCACCAACCCTCCCCAAGTCCGCGTCCCCACCAGCGGTCCAATCCCGTCCTGCCGGAACATCCACGGCAGCGCATCGCCGCCGCTCCCGGACATTTCGTTGATGATCATCGTTTTCGGACCGTAAATCTGCATCAGCGGCGAACAAAACTTTTCGCCTTCCCGCGAAATCGCGCAATTCCGCAGCGGCCGCTTCAGCATATCAATGATGTAGTCGGCAATCTCCCCGCCGTGGTTATAGCGTTCATCAATGATCGCTCCCAGCTTGCCCGTCTGCGCATAGTAGAACCGGTTGAAATTCGTCCACCCGCCCACCGCCGTGTCCGGCACGTGCACGTACGCCAGCTTCCCTCCGCTCAGTTCATCCACCTTGCGGCGGTTGTCTTCCTCCCACGCCCGGTTGCGCAGCGGAAATTCTTCATCCACCGGGACGACGGTAACTTCGCGCGCGTCCTTGCCGTCAGGATTCGGCCCAATCTTGATCTTCACCTGCTTCCCCGCCGTATTCTCGAAAAAGCTGTAAACGCTCTCGGGCGGATGCACTTCTCTCCCGTTCACCGAAATCAGATACTCCCCGGTCTTCGCGTCAACTCCCGGCTGTGTCAGCGGCGCCCTCAGCGTCGGATACCAGTTTTCGCCATTAAAGATGCGCGCAAAACGATACCGTCCGTTTTCCACCTTGTAATCGGCGCCCAGCAGCCCGCCCTTCACATGGTTCGGCTTCGGTCCATCTCCCCCGCCGATGAACATGTGCCCCACAGTTATGTCCCCGAGCATTTCGGTGAACAGATAGTTCAGGTCCGCTCTACCCCCAACTCCCGCAAGGTAAGCTCGATATTTTTTCTCGGTGCCGGCCAAATTCAGTCCATGGAGACTCGGGTCGTAGAAAAAGTCGCGCTGAATCCGCCACGCCTCGCGATACATCTGGTCCCACTCGGCGCGCGGATCGGAATAAACCTCCATGTCCCCAAGTTTCAGCGCGCCTTCGCCTGCCTTCGGCGCGGCGCCCGTGCCCGCGATAGTCCATGTCCCGCTCGCCGGCGGCCCGTGCCGGAAAAGCACCTTTTCGCCATTCGCGGAAACTGCAAAATAGCTCACCCCGCTCGTAAATGGCTCTGTCTTTCTCGTTTTCAATTCAAACTTGGCAACTGTCAGCAACGTCGGCTCGCCAAACCGCGGCACGTCCACGATTTCGGAAAGAAACAACACTCCGGATTTTCCTGCGTCCAGTTGCACGTAATTCGCTTCGGGAATCGGAAGCGCTACAACGCGCTGCGTGATGCCCTCAAAATCAATGGTGACCGCGGGAACTTTTTCCTTCTTCTCGCCTTCCTTGCCCTTTTCCTTGTCGCTGTCCTTGCCGCTGTCTTTTCCCTTGTCCTTATCTTTATCTTTGTCTTTGTCCTCTTCCTTATCCTTATCCTTATCCTTGTCGCCCTCTTTGCCCTTTTCTTCCTTGCCTACCTTCTCCTCATCGCTTTGCGGTTCGACAGGATTCGCATCGCCCTTCTTAAGAACAACCGCATAAACGTTCCGCGTCAACGGATGCTGAAAACTCGAAAGGTCCAACCAGCCAGCTGTAAGTCCAACGTCCGTGCTGGCCGTAAAATAAAGCGTCTTTCCGTCCTTATCGAACACCGGATAACGCGAATCGGCCGTGCCATCGGTAACCTGCGTCTCCTTACCCGTTTCGACCGAATACACAAACACCCCGTGCAGATGGTTCTCCAGATATTTGTCGTAAGTCATCCACTTGCTGTCGGGAGACCACTCCCCGGTCGGAAATCCTCCCGGGTCCTCAAATCTCTCGGTCGAGAGTTTTACCGGGGCGCCCTTTTCAATCTCCACGTACCAGCGGTTCAGTCGCTTGTCGTTATACGCAATCTTCTTGCTGTCCGGCGACCACACGGGGTTGTAAAAGTACGATGGCGGATTCCCCAGATTAATCTTCTTCACCTCGCCCAGGCCGCTCTGGTCCACCAGATGCAACGCATACTCGCCCGATTCATCCGAAAAAAATGCTATCCACTTTCCGTCGGGAGACCAGGACGGATCGCGTTCCGCTGCTCCTGTCGTCCGTGTCAGATTCCGAATGTTTCCCTTTTCCGCCGGCACGGTCAGGATTTCTCCCCGCGCCTCAAACACCGCCCGCTGCCCGGTCGGTGAAATTCCCGCATTCAAAATCTTGTCCGCTGCTTTCATCCAGTGCGCCCGTGTCGCCGGCAGGTCGCCGTTCACTCGCACATCAATGTGCTTCGCGCTGCCTGACTTTGGGTCCAGAAGATACAATCCGCCAAATTGTTCATACACCAGGGCGTCCGGTCCCGCGGAAACCGACTTCAAATCCAGCCCCTTGTTTTCGATCACCTGCTTCACCGCTTTGGTTTTGGTGTCATAAGCAAACAGGCTCACTGGCCCGTTCCGATCCGAAAGAAAATAAATCGTCTCTCCAAACCACACGGGATTCGCATCGTTCGAATTCTCACGCGGAATCTTCACCAGCTGCAAATCGCGCAGCGACACAATATAAATCGGCGTCGTCTGCCCGCCGCGATACCTCTTCCACGCCGCCTGCCATTTCGAGTTGGGCACATACGCGATGTGCGAGGCGTCCGGCGAATACGAACCGCCATCCGCCCGCCACATCGGCAGCGCTTCCGGTACGCCTCCTTCAGCCGCCACCAGGTAGAGCTTGGTAAAATCGGCATAGCTCTCGCCACCGGACTTGTACACTATCTTCTTGCCGTCAGGCGTCCACCCCACAACCACGTCCGCATCCGGATGCCACGTCAGCCGCTTCGGCGCGCCGCCTTCCGCCGCCATCACGTACACGTCGGCGTTCCCGTCATACTCCCCCGTGAATGCAATCCATTTTCCGTCCGGCGAAAATGCGGGATGCGTTTCGTGCCCTCCCGTAGTCAATTGCCGCGCCTCTCCTCCCTCACGAGGCGCGCTCCACAGATACCCGCCGTAAACGAACACCACCTCACTCTTCGAAATCGTAGGCTGCTGCAAAAGCAGCGGAGAATCCGCTCCCGCCGCCACATTCGCGCAAGCCAGCAAGCCCATCGCCATCAACCATCCAAAGGATTTAAGCATTCCGCCTCCACTCCGTAGCGGCCACCTTCAGGTGGCCCCGAAAAACCCTGTAGGGGAGGGGCTTGCCCCTCCCACTCGCCTTTGTAGCGGCCGCCTTCCGAGGCGGGCGCCTTTCGTTCTTCTCCGCCTGTGGCACAGGCACTCACTCTTGCCTGTACTCTTGATCCGCTCTACTACCTCTGAATCTTACGTGTTCTCACAACCTGCGGCTAAAATCCCCGCCCCAACTATTTCGCCCCCGGCCAAAATCCCGGCGCCGAAATTTCCTTCGCATCCTCTTTTTCCGCGTATTTCTTCACCATCGGCGCGATCTCTGAACTCTTCCCCACCAGCACAAACGCCAGATTCTCCAGCGGAAAATGTTTCGCGATAACCTGCTTCGCCATTTCCGGCGTCACCCCGTCAATCCGCTGCTCAAACTGGTTCACTTCATTGTCGTCCAGCCCCAAAAATTCATACCGCACAATCAGCCGCGCCAATTGTCCCGACGTTTCAATCATCGGGGGAAACTGCCCCTTCAGATAGCTCTTGGCGGAACTCAGCTGCTCGGCGGTAATCCCGTTCGCGTGCAGCTTCTTCAGGACCTCCAGCGCCATATCGATCGCCTTCCCCGTAGTTTCATTCCGCGTAAAGCTGTACATCGCAAACGGCCCCGGCTCCTTCTGCAGCGAAAAAAACGATGTCGCTCCGTACGTCAACCCCGATTCCACACGCAGCGCCTCGTTCAGCATGGACGTAAACCGCGATCCATACACCGTGTTGACCACCTCAATCGCCACCCGGTCCGGATCTGTCGCCGAAATTCCCACATTCCCGATCACAAAATAGGTCTGCGTGGCATCCGCCTTGTTCACCAGCAGCAGTTTCTTGCCTGGCACCGGCCCCCACGGATCTGGCTTCATCGCAGGAGCGGACTTCGCTGGCCACCCGCCGAATACATCCTCGAGCTTCTTCTTCATCTCCTCAGTCTTGAAATCTCCAGCCACTGCGAGGATCGTGTTCCCCGGAGTGTAATAGGTCTCGTAAAACTTCACGATCGCGTCGCGCTGTATCTTCTTCAGCGAAATTTCATCCCCGCCCGTCGGACGCCCGTAGCTTTTCCCGTTATACAAATACCCTTCGTAATATTCGAGGATGACGTCCCTCGCGCTGTCCTTCGCCGCCTTCACTCCGTCCACGGACTGCGCAATCAGCTTATCCACTTCCGCCTGCGGAAACGTCGGATGCAGCAACGCATCAGACACCAGCTCCAGCCCCTTCGCCGTATCCTTCGAAAGGAACTCTGCCGCAAAGCTCGAGTAATCCGCCCCCGCATCGGCCTCAAAAGTTCCGCCGATGAAATCAATATCCCCCGCGAACTGCTGCGCCATCCGCGTCTTCGTGCCCTTCCGCAGCAATCCGGCGGTAGTCGAAGCCAGCCCTTCCATTCCCGTCGGATCGCACCGGCCCCCTGCCTTCACAATCCCCGCGACGCTCACCATCGGCACGCTATGTTTTTCCAGCAGCAGCACCGTCAATCCATTCTTCAGCACCACCTTCTCATGCGCCGGCATTTGCAATCGCTGCGCGTTCGCCGCAGCCGCTCCGGTCGCGAGCGCGATTCCCACAACCAGCGCGAATCGCGATGCCGGGTAGCGCCGGCATCCTGCCGGCCGGCGGGTCAACAACCCTCCGAAAAACCCTCGAAATCCCATTCTCATGGCTTGCCTTTCTCTTCGTTCTCCGGCACCAGCGTCGCCACAGTCCGATTCTTGGCTCCAAAATATTCTTTCGCCACGCGTTGCACATCTTCCTTCGTCACCGCGCTGTAATTCTTCGTCGCATCAAAGAATTTCCGGTAATCCCCAAAAAACACCTCATACGTCCCCAAAGTGTTGGCCCGTCCATTAATCGTCCGCACCTGCCGGTAAAACTCCGCCAGCCGGAAATTCTTCGCCTTCTCCAGCTCCCGGTCCGAAACGGGCGAACTCTGCAGCCGCTCCACCTCTTCGTAAATCGCTTTCTCACACGTCTCCGGATCTACGCCTTGCTTTGGCTGCGCCAGAAACAATAGCAGCGTCGGGTCAAACGCATTGTCCGATTCCGATTCCACATCCAGCGCAATCTGGTCCTTGTCCACCAGACGCTGGTACATCCGCGAACTCTCCCCCTGAAACAGAATCGACCTCATCACGTTCAGCGCGTAAAAATCCGGATTGTTCGTCTGCGGCACATGATACGCAATCATCAGCAGCGGCAATTCGGCTGGCTTCCGCACCACCAGTCGCCTCTCTCCAGACTGCGCCGGCTCCGTCGTCGTCACCGGTGGAGGCGGCGCGTGCGCCGGAATCGGCTCCAGATATTTTTCCGCTAGCGCGAACACCTCTTCCGGCGTCACATCCCCGGCAATCACCATCGTGGCGTTGCTCGGCGAATATCCCATCTCAAAGTGGTGTTTCAAATCCTCCATCGTCCAGTGCTCGATGTCGCTCATCCATCCCACCACCGGCCACTGATAGGTATGCGCAATGAACGCCGTCGCCCAAAGCTGCTCGTCCAGCACGCCTTCGTTCTGCCCGTCCACGCTGCTCCGGCGCTCGCTCGCCACCACCCCGCGCTCGCTCTCAATTTTTTTCGGGTCAAAGCTCAGATACTGAATGCGGTCCGACTCAATATCAAAAATCAGCTCCAGCGCCGTCCGCGGAAACCAGTCCTGATACACGGTCACATTCCGCGTCGTGTACGCGTTATTCGAACCGCCATTCGACTCCATCGCTTTGTCGAGCTCTCCAGGGCCATATTTCTTCGCGCCGTTGAACATCATGTGCTCGAAAAAATGCGACAGCCCCGTCGTCCCCGGCCGCTCGTTGCGCGAACCTACCCTATAAAACGTGTAAAGCGCCACGTTCGGAATGCTGTGGTCTGTCTGCACCAGAATCTTCATCCCGTTCTTCAGCGTCTTCGTCGCCACGGGATATTCCTGCCCGCTCGTCCGGCAAACGCACGCCATCGCCGCCAGAAACACCAGCAGCGGTATTCGTCGATTCCTTCTGCTTTTCATTGGTTTTTCCTTGAACGCAACCCAAGTCATTGGACGCACCGCTTCCCAAATAGGTTTGTGCATAGGCCACCTTCAGGCTTGCCCTGACAAAGGAAGGGTGGCCTCTCTTGCGCGGGTGCAAAACTCTTCAGGGCAGCGGTACTCCCGGGGTTGCCACAATGCCCGCCATGCGCAGCAGTTCCAGATACTCCGCCTCGCTGATCGGCGAAACCAACAGCCGCACATTCTTCAACAGTTTGGCTTTTCTCAGCGCTGGATTCGCGCGCATCTCCGCCAGCGTCACCGGCCGCGGCAGTTTTTCAAACGCCCGCAGGTCCGCAACCAGGTTTTTCCCCTTGTAATCGTGCGGGTCGGGATAAGGGTCTCGCGTAACTTCCGCAATGGAATAGAGCGAACGTTCGGGGGCGGAGTGGTAGCACAACACGCGATCTCCGCGCTTCACCTGTTTAAGCGCACGGATAGCATCGGGTTTCGAACCCGCCCCGTGCCACATTTCTTTGCCCTTAACGAAAAGTGTGTCCCAGTGATAGTGGTGCGGGTCGGTGCTGAAGATCCAATAATGTCGTGTCTGAGGAGTCGAATTCGCCATCTTCACCCAAAGCCGGGGAAAATATACACGGTCGAACAAGGAAAACCAAACAAAATATGAGGGATAGAGGCGCAACGGTGTGCAAAACCAAAAAAAACACCGGAACTCACCCTGAAACTGACTCTAAATATATTGTTTTGTATTGATTACAGGCCTGGTGCTCGCAAATCGACCCTTCTTCTCCCCTTTATCCCAAATCAATGAAGATGTCCTCGCCTCGCACCTCGGTATGATAGCAATCCACTGCCGCAGCCGGGTTCTGGACCACCTTCCCGTTCGTAACGTCATATTGCCAGCCGTGCCACGGGCAAGTCACCACCTTGCCCTCCAGCGAACCCTGCCCCAGCGGCCCCCCGCGATGCAGGCATGTGTTGTTGATCGCATAAATCTTCCCACCGACGTTGGCCACAGCCACCGCTTTCCCCTCCACCTGCAACTCCCGTATCGTTCCCGCCGGAAGTTCCGCCAGCTTCACCGTTCTCACAAACGCCATTGCACCCTTCCATTCTCTTGAAAACTTCGTCCCCAACTCTCGCAGCACTCCCGAGCCAGGAATCTATTTTCTATCTTCTAACTGCTACCGCGGCTCCGCAACCTGCGCAATCATCACGCTCTTCTTAAACTCGTCCGCCATCTCCGGCCGCAACCGCACTTCCGTCGGCCGCTTCGCCAAACTCATGTTGTCAATCTTGTCCTGCAGCTTCAAAAGCGCGTAAAACAGCGCCTCCGGCCGCGGCGGGCACCCCACAACATACACATCCACCGGCACAATCCGATCCACTCCCTGTAAAACCGAATACGTATTGAACGGCCCGCCCACATTCGAGCAAGCCCCCATCGAAATGCACCATTTCGGATCCGGGATCTGCTGCCAAATTCTCTGAATCACCTGCGCCATCTTCAGCGTCACCGTCCCCGACACAATCATCAAATCCGCCTGCCGCGGCGACGGCCGGAACACCTCAGCCCCAAACCGCGCAATATCAAACCGCGCCGTCGTCGAAGCAATCATCTCAATCGCGCAACACGCCAGCCCAAACGTCAGCGGCCACAGCGAACTCTTCCGCGCCCAGTTAAACACATAGTCCACCGAGCTGATCAGCACATTCTTCTCAAACCGCTGGTCAATCACTCCCACACGCGTACTCCGCTCTTCTCGCCATTGTAGCGGCCGCCTTCCGAGGCGGGCGCTTTTCCCTAACTCCTAAATACAGCGTTGGTCCTTTAAGCTTGCCCGCCGCAGGAGGGCCAGCCCTCTTCTCCGAACTCTTCTCTGCGCACTCCGCGTCTCTGCGTTTAGTTCCTTCCGTCCCTTATGTACGGACGCTCATCAGATCGGCCGCCTCTCCACCCGCGCAGTATATTCCCCACCCCATCCCCCGTCAAAACATCCCGCGCGCGCCACCAACTCTCCTGTCAACCGTCAATTGAAACTCACCAGCTCCGGACTCCGTGTTTACCTCTTCACATCCGGATCCTGAATCCTTTTCGCCACCATCTTCCAATACCCCACCGGCCGCAACCGCTGCAGAATATCCGCCTGCCAGCAATCCCGCCCAATCAGCACCCGCGGCTCGTATTTCTCCACGCCTTTCAAAATCCGTGCGGCCGCATCCTCCGCCGTCGTAATCGCCACTCGGTCAAACCGTGAAACGCTGTCTGGATACAAACTGGCCGCCGCACGCGCCCCCAGCCGCGCTCGCTTGGCAATCGCCGTCTTGATCCCCCCGGGATGCACGCTTGTCACAAAAACATTCGTCCCCTCCAGCTCATGCCGCAACGATTCCGTGAACCCTCTTACCGCGAACTTGCTCGCGCAGTAAGCCGTCTGCCCGACCACTCCCACCAGCCCAAATACACTGGACGTATTCACAATGTGCGCCCGGCGCTCCTTCTTCAGCAGTGGCATGAAATAAAACACGCCGTAAATCACTCCCCAGAAATTAATCTCCATCAGCCAGCGAATATCCTCCAGCGACAATTCGTCAAATTTCCCCAGCACCGCTACGCCTGCGTTGTTAAAAAGCACCGTGGCTCGCCCGTGCTGCGCCGCAACTTCGTCCGCGAACACTTTCATCCGCGCTTCGTCGGCAACATTTACGATATGCTGCGTCACTTTTCCCTTCGCCGAACCCAGCAACGCCCCCGTCTCCGCCAACCCCTTCTCGTCCGCGTCCGAAATCGCCAGCGACGCCCCCATCCCCGCCAACTTCTGCGCCAGGCACCGCCCCATCCCTGACCCCGCCCCTGTAATCACCGCCACGCCTTCGCTCAGAAATCCCATCAGCCCACCCTCCCGTTTGGATTCACAGCCAACCCTCCTGCAATCTTGCTCAACATGCGCTATGTCGCTGGTAGCTCTCCAGAAATACAGTTGCCGCACGCAATAATCACCCGAACCACGCTAGAATTCATCTCGTCAATGTTTATGGGGGTCGGAGCTTTAGCTCCGACATTTGGAGCCTTAAAAAAACGGGCTTTAGCCCCTGAGGACACTCTTACCTCGACCGAATTCCATTACTGAGATAAGTTCTACTATCACAATTCTCAGGTAGCGGCCAGCACCGCAGCCACGCAGGAGATGTTCGCCTTACTCTTGGGGATAGCGCACGCGCACCGTGTTGCGGCCGCCGCGCTTCGCTTCATACAGCATCTGGTCCGCCTTGCGCACCAGCCCGCCAAACTCCGGCGCATCCTTACTGGAGCATCCGGCGATCCCGAAGCTGGCGGTCACGTTCACGCTCTGCCCTTGAAACGGAAAGGAAAGCGCCGCGAACTGTTCCCGAAAACGATTCACCGTCGTTTCGATATGCCCGGCTTCCACGTGCGTCATCACCAGCAGAAATTCATCACCGCCCAGCCGCCCGCAAATATCCGAAGATCGCGTGAACCGCTTCAGTAAATCCGCAAACGTTTTGATCACGATGTCCCCGGCGTGGTGCCCAAAGGTATCGTTGATCGTCTTGAACGAATCGATGTCCGCCACCACAACCCACAGCGAAAACCCATGTCGCGCCGCACCGCGCAACTGCTTGAACGCCCACTCCTCGATCGCCCTCCGGTTCGGCAATCCTGTCAATGGATCCGTCCGCGCCGCCTCTTCCAGCTTCACGCTCTTCGCTGCAAGCTCGCGGTTCAGGTCAATGATCCGTCGGCCCACTCCAATGCGGGCCTGCATCTCTCCCGGATCGAACGGCTTGGTCAGGTAATCATCGGCGCCGGCTTGCAGCCCCTTCACCACATTTCCCTTTTCCGTGTTGCTCGTCATCAGAATCACGTAGATGTACGGGCGAGATTGGTCCGCTCGAATCCGCTGGCACAATTCCGGGCCCGAAAAATCCGGCATCATCCAGTCCGTTACCACAATTGCTGGCGAAAATTCCTCTATTAACCGCAGCGCCTCTTCCCCATTCTGCGCAAAGTGCAAGCGGAATGGCTGCGACTCCAGCACCTGCTCGACCAGCTTCCGATAGACAGGCGAGTCATCGACCACGAGCACATCGTAAATGGTACCCGGCGCATTCATGCAGTTT
>Ga0137418_10000226_pt1 | contig 47014 bp, 42 predicted proteins | sample CZODoug3_1_2_16f_FD_122242 | JGI IMG/M metagenome (GOLD analysis project Ga0137418, IMG submission 122242) | Vadose zone soil fungal communities from Angelo Coast Range Reserve, California, USA - CZODoug3_1_2_16fungal (Hybrid Assembly) | ecosystem: Environmental > Terrestrial > Soil > Vadose...
GTCTCAACGTGCGGCGTAAGCGGCATCTGGGTTCAGACCTCCGGATGAGATTTGAGATACTCCTGGGCCTTGCGCACGACCTGGCGCTCCCCGCCGTAGGCAAGCTTCGCGGGCGCATCTTCCAGGGGAAGCCAGAGCGCGCGGCGTACTTCGACACGCATTTCGGGAGTTATGTCGTCGATGCGTCCGGACCGGTAGCGCAGCAGGTAGAAGCTGACAATCTTGAAGACCCGCTGCTTGTCGCCCCAGGATCGGACGTAAACGTAGTTGATATCGGCGAGTTTGCAGATCAGGCTGGCGGTCACCCCGGTTTCTTCCTGGACCTCACGGAGGGCAGCTTCTTCCGGTTTCTCGCCGGCGTCGACCAGGCCCTTCGGCAGTGCGAACACCGTTTTTCGCGGGACTGTTCTGCGGCGGTTTGACCGGGCTCTTGCGGCGGAGGGCTCGGACACCCCCTTTTCGGGCTCAATGGCGGCGATCCACCAACGGCCGGACATGCGCCGAACCACCACGCCGCCCGCCGAGAACTCGCGCACCATCCGCACAAATTAACAGGAATAAAGGAGTTCGTCACGAAAGCGGGTTTTGGCGCACTATTCCAAAGCGGCGGGTAATGTCTCGGAAGCAATTCCGTTACCAAAGATAGCACCAAAGTGGTCTGCACCATTTGCACGACAAGTGGCATCTTAGTGACCAGGTTGAGGAAGTGCTTTTCCGGGCAACCGGGATGTGGGGCTCCAGTGAAGTCTTTCAAGGGGATCATCCGGTCGGTCCAGGCTTTTGGAAGAGAGCTGTCGAGACTCTCGGCCCCTGCTGAATCCACGCCTTGCACGCCTGGAATTGGAGTCGCCCTGGGCGGTGGTTTTGCCCGAGGCATCGCTCACATCGGTGTCCTGAAGGTTCTCGAAGAAGAAAAAATTCCCGTCGACTTTGTAGCCGGAACCAGCGTTGGCGCTCTGATTGGCGCGGCCTATTGCAGCGGAGTTTCCACACCGGAACTGGAAGAGCTTGCGCACCGTGTGCGCTTCAAGACGTTTGCCCGCTGGACGCTGTCGCGCCACGGATTTGCCACCAATCAGCGCATGATCGGCTTCCTGAACAGTATTCTCAAGGTGAAGTCGTTCGAGGAACTACGCATTCCGCTGGCCGTGGCGGCCACCGACTTGAGCACGGGAGAAGGTGTCGTGTTTCACTCCGGACCGCTGGTTGAACCGGTACGCGCCAGCTGTGCGTATCCCGGCATGTTTTTGCCGGTGAACATTCGTGGGCGCTGGCTGGTGGATGGAATGCTGGCCCACGCGGTGCCGACGCGGCCACTGGTCGAGATGGGAGCGCGACGAGTTCTGGCGGTTCACCTGAGGGGCCGCTGGACCACTGGCACGGCGCCACGCCATCTTTTCGATGTGATCGGGCAGTGTTTTGCCATCGCACAGGACATGTGCTCGAGTCACTGGAAGGAAGCAGCGGACCTGATCATTGAACCGGACGTGAACGGGTTTGAGTACGACGCGTTTGTGCATACGGCGGCTCTGATTAACGCGGGTGAAGTCGCCACCCGGCAAGCGTTGCCTGCCATCAAGAAATGGCTGGAGATGCCGCCGTCAGTGAGCGGCGCGAAAGCAGTCCGCACGCTGGTCCAGGCCGCCACCATGCCGGCGGATTGAGCCAGGACCTAACCCCCCACTATTCGACACTGAGTGAATCCACCTCTGCCTGGATTCTTTTCCAAGCTTTCTCCACATGTCGGCCTTGCGTGTTGCTTTGTCCAACGCACAGACGCAGGGTGAAGCGATCGTTCAGCTTGGTATGGGTCAAGTAGAGATCGCCCGAGCGATTCAGGCGGTCAAGCAGTGCCTGGTTGGCCGCGTCTCCGTCCCTGTGGCGGAAACACACTAAGTTGAGGGGCACGGGGGCCGCCAGTTCGAATCGGTTGTCCTGGCGGACCCATGCGGCGAATTGCTGGGCGAGGGCGACGTGCTGACGCACGTGATGCCGCAATCCTTCGGCGCCGTAGTGGCGGATCACGAACCAGAGCTTGAGTGCCCGGAAGCGGCGGCCAAGGGGAATCTGCCAGTCGCGATAGTCGATCACGGCTCCGGACTCGGTGGCCTGGTTGCGCAGGTATTCGGGCAGGACGCTCAGCGTCTGGATGAGCGCTTTGCGGTCGGCTACGTAGAAGGCGTCACAGTCGAAATTCGTGAACATCCACTTGTGGGGATTGAAGCAGTAGCTGTCGGCCAACTCAACTCCTTGATGAATGTGGCGGAACTCGGGGCAGAGCGCGGCGGTGCCGGACATGGCTGCGTCCACGTGTAACCAGATTCCATGCGCGCGGCAGACGCGCGCGATTTCAGGCACGGGGTCGATGGCGTTGGAGGAAGTGGTGCCGACCGTGGCGCAGACGAAACAGGGGATCAGCCCGGCGGCTTTGTCCTGGGTGATCTGGCGGGCCAGGGCGTCGGGGCGCATGGCGAAGTTCTCGTCGACCGCCATCGCCCGCAGGTTCTCGGCGCCGAGGCCGGCGATCTTGGCGGCTTTTTCGACCGAAGAGTGTGTCTGGGTGGAGCAGTAGGCAACCAGGCTGCCGTCGCAGCCTTTTGCGTTGCTTGAGTAGTTGGTGGCGTGCTCGCGTCCGGCCAGCAGCGCGCACAGGCAGGCGCTGGAGGCGGTGTCCTGAATCACGCCGCCGCCGCTGTTGGTGGAAAGGAACTTCTCAGGCAGGCCCAGCATCTGGACCAGCCAATCGAGCACATGTGTTTCCAGTTCCGTGCACGCCGGACTGGTTGCCCAGAGCATGCCCTGCACGCCCAGGCCGGACGAGAGCAGGTCCCCCAGGATGGCGGGGCCGGACGCGTTACATGGGAAGTAGGCGTAGAAGTTCGGGGACTGCCAGTGCGTGAGGCCGGGCAGGATCAGTTTCTCGATGTCGCTGAGGAGGTCGTCGAAGGCTTCGCCCTGGTTTGGGGGATTGGGCGGCAGAGAGGCGCGGATCTGTCCAGGTTGGACGCGGGAGAGAACCGGGAACGACTCGATCCTGGAGTAGTAGTCAGCGATCCAGTCCACCACGGCATGGCCGTGGCGGCGGAAGTCGTCGGGAGTCATATGGAAGGATTTTTCGTCGTTCAACGGTATTCCTCAGCTTCCTGATTGAAGAGCCGCCCATAGTACATCCGGGTGCGATATTCCATGCTGATTCGTCCGTCGATCTTGTGGGCCTCAAAGATGCCGCGCAGTTCTGTCAGCATGGGCGCGTAGTTCGGATTTCCCTCAAGCGGTGAATAGGAGGATGAGAGCAGCCGGCCCTCGAGCTCGGCGTAGTCGAAGTTTTGCTGCATTTCGAACACGCGCTCCTTAAATGGCGAGGGCGTAAAGAAGGAGCCGATGTTGTCGGTGGTGTTTTCGTGCCGCACCCGCTGGTAATCGGTGCCGTAGGTGATGAGCAACTGCTCGTACGCCCGCAGGAAGGGCGTCGTGTCGGTGTTGCGCTGGTTCCAGACCAGTACAGCCCAGCCGCCCGGTTTGAGGATGCGGGCCAATTCGCGGCGCGCTTTGGGCAGATCGAACCAGTGGGCGGCCTGGGCCGCGGTGGCGAAGTCGATGCTTCGGTCGGGCAGCGTGGTTTCTTCTGCGGTGCCGGCAACACTGGTGAAGTTCGGGTATATCGCCAGCAGTCGTTCGGCCGCCTCGCGCATCTCGCGGTTGGGCTCCACGCCGACGACCTGGTTCCCGTGGTCAAGCAGCATGCGCGTGAAGATTCCGGTACCGCAGGCGACGTCGGCCACCACGGCCTCGGGGGTGAACTGGCATTCTCTTCGCAGAACTTCCAGGATTTGTTCCGGATATCCGGGGCGGTAGCGAATGTAGTTCTCGACCCGACAGGAGAAACGGAGGGTGGGATCGGTCTGGGGCATACTGGCACCAGTTTATCCGATCGAATCCGGATGACTGGCGGTGGTCGAGCGGCGACTTGCTAAACTAGTGGGCAGCATGCGCCTGGTCATCAAAGTCGGAACTAGCCTGATCGCGCCGGGAGGACGGATCGACACGGTGCGCATGCGTGCGCTGGTCGATCAACTGGACCTGTCGCGGCACGAGTACCTGATTGTGAGCTCGGGCGCGATCGCGTCCGGGATGTCGAACCTTGCCCTGGAGGAGCGGCCCTCGAGTGTGCCGCGGATGCAGGCCTGCGCGGCGGTCGGGCAGAGCCTGCTGATGCACACCTACGAGCAGCTCTTCTTCGGGAAGAAAGTGGTTGCTCAGCTCCTGTTGTCGAGTGACGATTTCACGTCACCGCTGCGCTACAAGAACCTGCAGAACGCGCTGCATGAGTTACTGCAGCTCGGCGTGGTTCCCATCGTGAATGAGAACGACAGCGTTTCGGTACGCGAACTGATCGGGGCTTTCGGCGACAACGATGAGCTCAGCGCGTTGCTCGCGACCGCCGTCAAGGCTGATTGGTTGCTACTTTTGACCGACGTGGATGGTTTCTACGTGCCGAATGGTCGCAAGGCTCCAAAGCTTCTGCGCGTCGTGCGCACGCTTACGCCCGCGATGGAAGACCTCTGCAACGGCCAGGGCCAGCTGGGGACCGGGGGGATGCGCTCCAAGCTGCGGGCGGCCAAGGCGGCGAGTGCGGCGGGGGTCCATGTGGCGATCGTGAATGGGCGTCATCCGCACGCCATTGAGCGAGCCGTCCAACGTAGGATCGGAACCTATTTTCCGCCGAAGCGAGTCGGGCGCTGATATGGCTACGGCACTCAAATCGGGGCTCTCTACGCGGGACCGGCTGGAGCGCGCCCGCGCTGCAGCGGCGCGCGTGGCGGAGCTCTCTACCGCGCAGAAGAATGCTCTGCTGCTAGCCATGGCCGACGCGATGGAAGCTCACGCGGATAGTATTCTGGCGGCCAATCAGAAGGATCTGGAATCGAGCGGGCTCGAAGGAGCGATGCGCGAACGGTTGCTGCTGACGGGCGATCGAATTCTCAGCATGGCCACGGGCGTGCGCGACGTGGCTGCGCTGCCCGATCCGGTGAATGAAACTCTGGCGGAGTGGCAACACCCCAACGGCATGCGCATTCGCAAAGTGCGAGTCCCGCTTGGGGTGGTTGGGATCATCTATGAGTCACGCCCCAATGTCACGGTGGACACCGTTGCTCTCGCGCTGAAGAGCGGAAACTCGATCGTGCTCCGGGGAGGGAAGGAATCGGCGCACAGCAACCAGCGGCTGGTGGAGATTTTGGCTGCGACGCCGGGAGTGCCGAGCGGCGCCCTTCAACTGCTCGACTCCGCGACTCGCGATTCGGTGCACCAGCTTATCAAGGCGAGAGGGCTGGTCGACGTTATTATTCCGCGCGGAGGCCGGGGCCTGATCACATACGTGGTCGAGAACTCGGCGGTGCCGGTCATCGAAACCGGGGCAGGGAACTGCCACATTTTTGTGGACGAGTCGGCGGACTTCGACATGGCTGACAACATCGTGATCAATGCCAAGACGCAGCGGCCTTCCGTGTGCAATGCGGCGGAAAAGTTGCTGGTGCACGAACGCATCGCGGGGCGCTACATTCCGCGCATTGTGAAGAAGCTAGCCGAGCGCGGTGTCGAGCTGCGGGGCGACGAGGCAACGCGCGGTTTATCCGGACTGGTTGAAGTGGGTCCGGCCTCAGAAGCGGATTGGGGGGAGGAGTACCTGCGGCTGTGCATGGCGATTCGCGTGGTGCCCGATGTCGAGCAAGCGATCGCGCATATCAACCACCACTCCACCCAACATTCGGACGCCATTGTGACCGAGAACCAGGCCAACGCGCGGCGGTTCCTGCAGGCGGTGGATTCGGCTGCGGTGTACTGGAATGCGTCTACGCGCTTCACCGATGGAGCCGAGTTTGGCTTCGGGGCCGAGATGGGGATCAGCACGCAGAAGCTGCATTGCCGCGGGCCGTTCGCTTTGGCGGAGTTGACTTCGTCGAAGTATGAAATCGTGGGGAGCGGCCAGACGCGGCCTTCGTCTTAAGAGCGGGCGCGCGAGGCAGCCCCTGTGCGCCGACGGCGGGGACGCCCTGCGCTCCACCGTCCCACATTCGCCGAGCGTTCGCGGTACAATCCCTATTCCGTTTGCAAGGTGCCGTCGTGCCAGGGCTCTCGTCGAACAATCCAAGAACTGTGGTGGCAGCGGGAGAGGTCGCGCCTGACTTTGATCTTCCTGCGCTGATGGGCGGGGTGAAGAAGCGCTTTCATCTCAAGGAGCGGGTGGCGCAGAAAAACATCGTGCTGGCGTTTTACCCCCTGAACTGGGAGTCGGTCAGTGCCCGGCAGTTGGTGGAGTACCAGGCGGAGCGCGAGGAGTTCGGGCGACGCGGCGCCGAAGTGATCGGGATTAGTGTGGACTCCATCATGAACACCACCGTGTGGGAGCGCGAGATCGGACCGTTTGATTACCCGCTGTGCTGCGATTTCTGGCCGCACGGAGAGGTGAGCCGTTCTTACGGTGTGTTTCGTGAAGAGGGGCCGTACGCTGGGGCCAGCGAGCGGGCCATTTTCGTCGTGGACCGCAGTGGGAAGATCGTCTTCAGCAAGGTGTACGAACTGGCGGACTTGCCTTCAGTTTCGGCGATGCTCGACGTGCTAGAGCGGTTGTGAGATTCGTGCCCGGCCCGCAGGTTGCCCTGGAACGGGGCTAAGAATGCGATTCGTGGTTTTGGCGGATTGCCCTGCGTTGGCTTTATCAGCACAAGCAGGCGCGCTTCGCGCCGACAGGCGGGGACGCCTGTCGCTCCACAGACAAAGCCAAATTGCAGGAGCCTCATGAAAAGTTTGTCCGGCAGTGTTCTGGCCTGTGCTCTTCTTTTTTTGGATTTCGCTGGTCCCGGGTCTCCGGCATTGCCCGCTCCGGACGGAGGTAAGGCCGAGGCTTCCATCTTTGGTTTTCGTGATGCCTCGGTGGAACTCGGGGTCGAGTCACGCTTCCTGACCGTACCCGACCCCAAGCGTGCCGAGCAACACTTGCGCACGCTGACGCAGGCTCCGCACATCGCGGGGTCGCCCGAAGACAAGGCGACCGCAGACTACGTCGCCGCAAAGTTTCGCGAAGCCGGCCTGGACACGGAGATGGTCGAGTATCGGGTGTGGTTCAACTACCCGGTGGAGATCAGCGTAGATGTGACCGCTCCGGCGGGCGTGAAGATGCATGGCCCCACGCGCGAGCACGTGGACGGTGATCCTTTTCAGGATGATCCGCGCGTCATCACTCCCTACAACGGCATGTCGCCGTCCGGTGATGTCGAGGCCGAGGTGGTGTACGCCAACTACGGATCGCCCGAAGACTTTCGAAAGCTTGAGCAGATGAAAATTGATGTGCGCGGAAAGATTGTCCTGGTGCGCTATGGGCAGAATTTTCGGGGGGTGAAAGCGTTCGTCGCGCAAGAGCACGGCGCCGCGGGCGTGATCATCTACTCAGACCCTGCGGATGATGGTTGGAAGCGCGGCGACAAGTATCCGCAGGGTCCGTGGCGGCCTGATACCGGGGTGCAACGCGGCTCGGTCGGGTACATGTTTCAGTTCTCCGGAGACCCAACTTCGCCGGGAGTGGCAGCCTCTGCCGATCTGGCCGACACCAAGCGCACGCCGCCGGAGCAGTCGGCGCAACTGCCGAAGATTCCCAGCACTCCGCTTTCCTATGCGGATACCTGGCCGATCCTTGAGCACTTGGGTGGTCCGGAATCTCCCCGCGACTGGCAGGGGGCGCTGCCCTTCACCTATCACGTAGGGCCCGGGCCCGTGAGGGTGAAGATGCACCTAAAGCAGGACTACCAGTACCGCACCATCTGGAATGTGATCGGGTGGGCGCGGGGCAGCGAGTTGCCGGACGAATGGGTGGTCGCGGGCAACCATCGCGATGCGTGGGTGTACGGGGCGGTCGATCCCAATAGCGGGACGGCGGCGATGCTTGAGGCGGTGCATGGGGTGGGAGCGCTGCTCAAGTCGGGATGGAAGCCGAAGCGCACCCTGGTCTTTGGAAGCTGGGACGCGGAGGAAGAAGGGTTGATCGGATCCACAGAGTGGGGCGAGCAGAATGCTGATGCTCTCGGGCACGCAGTGGCGTATTTCAACGTGGATGTTGCGGTGTCCGGGACGAAGTTCGGGGCTTCCTCGGTGCCCAGCCTGAAGCAGTTTCTTCGCGACGTCACCAAAGCCGTGGCGAGTCCGCAGGGAGGTACGGTTTACGACCTGTGGCGCAAGTCCGGTCAAGCGGGCGGCGAGCCGGTCAGCCCGCAGGAGACGTTCGGCACTACGTTTCGTCCTCCGGCTGCCGAGGGACGCGGCGACGCTGCTGTGGGTGACCTGGGCAGCGGCTCCGACTATACCGTGTTCTTCCAGCACCTGGGCGTTCCTTCCGTAGATGTCGGTTCCACTGGAGCGTACGGCGTATACCACTCGGTGTTCGACAATTTCAATTGGTTCAAGAAATTCGGCGACCCAGATTTCGTTTACGAGCAGCAGATGGCTCGCGTCTTCGGGCTGGAAGCGGTGCGCATGGCCAACGCTGACGTCTTGCCTTACGACTACGAGGAATACGGCAAAGAGATTGTCGTGTACATCGATGCGGCGAAGAAGAGGGCGGAGAGCAAATTCGGCGCTCGAGTTCCGGATTTTTCGCCAGCCGCTGAGGCGGCGAAGCATTTCGGGGAAGCGGGCGCTACGATTCTGGGCAAGCAGAAGAACCCGCCGGCGGATCTTAAAAGGCTCAATCGCGCGCTGCGTGATGCGGAGAGCGCTCTGCTCCTTCCTGAAGGCTTGCCGAACCGGCCGTGGTATCGCCATGCGATCTACGCTCCCGGGCAGTACACCGGGTACGCCGCGGTCGTAATACCAGGTGTGAATGAGGCGATCGATGCGGGCGATTTGGATCGGGCCCGGCAACAGATTGCCGCACTGGCCGCCGCCCTGCGCCGTGCGGCCAAGGTTCTGAATAGCTACCGATAGGGATGTTGCAACAGTTTGCACACTGCGCAATGCTCGTGCCACGAGCGATTGCGTTGGAGTAAACTGGCAATATTATTGTGACCGGGCAGCCCTGCAGCGCGGTGTCTGCGGTGCGTTCGCGAAGGATGTTGCCTGTAGTCTTCCCTTTTTTTGTTGGTTGCTTCGCCACTTCGAGGGCTCGATGCCGCTGGCACGGATCATTACCGACTCCGCCGATGACTCGCTGGAACTGACCCTGCAGCTGCGTTCGCGTGGATTCCAGGTGGAGACGGTCGCGCCCGGTGAGGTTCCGACTACGCCCGCGGACCTCGAGGTTCGACTGGAAGAATGCAACTCGGAGGATGTCTTGACCCGGACGGCGCCGGTTTCGGAGGCCGACGATCTGTGGGTGTTCGTTGCGCCCGGCGCGCTCGATGAGAGCGTGAGGCCCATCCGCGGGATCTCCCTGGTAGCTCCGGGGATCCGCGCTCCCGAGGCGAAGGCCGCTCCTCAGCTGGCGGCGAAGTCCCCGAATACTCCCTCTGTCATTCCGTTCGCGACTCCGGAGGACGATCCGATTCTTTTGGAGTTGGTTGAATTGCAGAAGCAGGTCGCCGCGGGAATGGCGGGAATGAATGTCGAGCCTCGCCCGCCCAACGGGAATGGGGCGTACGGCGCACACCCGGAGACGGCGGCGGCGCCGGCGGCCGCCACGAATTTGCCGGCCGCTGCTCCCCTTCCGGAGGAGAGCACGACGGCCGGTTCCGTTTCGGAGATTATGGCGCAGACGGAGGAGCTTGCCGTCTTTCCAACTGCGGCAGAGTCGCCCTTGCACACCCAGCCGGTTGAAGAAGCCGCACGGACCGCGGTGCCGCGAGCGGCCAGTGAACGCGCGCCGGGGTCTTCCGCAGAATTGAGATTCTGGAGGATCGCTTGTGTCGCCGCCGCCCTGGCGATTGCGGCACTGCTGCTCGGAGCCCACCTGAGCCGGACGCCTGAGTCGCCCATCGGTTCGCAAACCGGAGCGACGACACGGTCCGAGTCATTCCCATCGCAGCAGAAAAAGGCAAGCGTGGTTCCGCCCCAGGACAAGCCCGTGGTTCCGGCGCCGGCCAAGCCGTCGGCAAGCGCGGCGAAGGCAGCGAAACCACCCCGGGCTCAAAGCGCGTTTGCGCGCAAAACGGCGCTGAGCGCTCGCCAGGCGCTGGCCCGCCGGCGGGTTGCGAGCGCGCACCGTCACAGATTCATTGCCAAAGATACCGTGGTCTTCTTCGACCGCAAGGGTGGGGCTACCGCCCGGAAGTTGAAGTCTGAGCCGAGCCGCAAGCGCCGTTCTGATCTGAACTGATCGGGCGGGACTTACTCCGACTTGCTGATCAGCGCCCGGTCCACCGAGAAGGCACCGCTGCCGCGCGCCATCAGCGCGACTGCGATCACAAGCGCCAGCAGGTGATATTCGAAGCCCTCACCCTTCTGCTGGCCGCTCCAATTCATGAACATTCCGAACTGGCCGTGGACCATCAGCACGGCCACGATCATGTTGCAGGCGATGCCGAAGGCGGCCACGCGTCCCAGTGCGCCCACCACCAATCCGATGCCGCCCAGGAACTCGGCGCAGATCGCCAGAAAGGCGAGGGGAGCGGGGATGTGCAGCATGCCGGTGAAAAAGCCCATGGTGCCGGAGAAGCCGTAACCTCCGAACCAACCCAGCGCTTTTTGTGCGCCGTGCGCGAAGAAGATTACACCCAGCACCAGGCGCAGGAGGGTGAGGGTCCAGTCGTCGGAAGTTGCCAGTAGTTTGCGAAACATGAGAAAAATCTCCTTTCATCGTCTCTAAAGAGTGTAATGCTCGACCAATAATTACTTTACTCATCACCTATCACAGGTAGAAAAATCTACCCCAAGCCGCCGCGAACCCGCTCCAGCCCGGCAATCAGGACGCGCAATTCGGAGGTGGTCAGAGACTCCATCGCTTGCGCGCCGGAGTCGCCCATCGGTTTGTCCAGGTCGGCCAGCAGACGTAATCCGGCTTCGGTGATCCAGCACAGAACCTGGCGCCGGTCCTCCGGGCAGCGCTTGCGACGCACCAGGTGTTTGGCCTCCAGTTTGTCAAGGAGGCGTGTGATTCCCGGGGTTTTCTGAATCATGCGGTCGGCAATCTCGAGGGTCGGCGTGCCCTGCTGGCCGGCACCACGCAGGATGCGCAGCACGTTGTATTGCTGCAGGGAAACGCCGTGCGGTTCCACCAGTTGGGCGAAGCGCCGTTGCAGGAGGTCCGTGGTGCGGGACAGGGCCAAGATGGCTTCCTGGGCCGGCGACTCGAACGGTTTGTTCTGCCGGATCTCTTCGCGCAGGCTAAGCCGCTTTTGGGCCATGGGAAGACACCTTACGTTACAATAGATGATTAGTCAAGTAATATGGTTTCAAATCTTCCCGATCGCCGGGCTGGTAGAAACCTCGGCCGGTGGGAGGGGTTCAGTGCGGCCCGTGCGGCTGGGATGGTTGACGGTGCTGGGTGTGCTCCGTATGATGGCCGGACTCCGGCCGGCCCGTTTGCAATGACGGCTGAGAATCTGAGGGGTTCGATCCCGCATGAACGCTGCCCATGCCCTTGAGAACCTGTTGCGCACGCTCCCGGCAGCGGCAACGGCTACCTTCCTGGCATTGTTTCCCATCGTGAATCCGTTTGGCGGAATCCCGCTATTTTTTTCGTTGACATCGGGGTTTACGCCGCCGGATCGGAATCGGACCGCACTCCGGACCGCGCTTTACGTCTTCGCGATTCTGGTTACGTTTCTGTTCTTCGGTCGCTTCGTCCTGAATTTCTTCGGGATTTCGCTCCCGGTCTTGAAGATCGCGGGAGGCCTGATTGTGGCCAACACGGCCTGGGGTATGGTGACAGGTGAGAATCGGCTGACCACCGCCGAGAGTGATGACGCCATCACCAAAGCAGACATTTCCCTCACACCGATGGCCATGCCCATGCTCTCCGGTCCCGGTTCGATTGGAGTCGTGATGGGACTGGCGGCGCATGTCGACAGCCTGGCTGCTTACCTCGGCATGGTGATCGGCATCACGGCGCTGGCGCTTTCGGTTTATTTTTTTCTGCGTTGGGGAGGCCCGCTGGTGGGGCGGCTCGGGCCGAGTGCGGCAGGGGCTATCAGTCGCATTTTCGGATTTCTGATTCTCGCGATTGCGGTGCAGTTGATATGGGACGGGGTGGCGGATTTCAGGGGATAGAGGGGCTGCGGGCGAGTCATGCCTTCCGAGTGCGGTTCGGGGCTAGGGGAAGGAGGGTTGCTCGTTTTCTTTCGGCCCTCCGGGCTTTCGCTAGCAATCTGCTTTGGACCCACGGCCCGCGCCCTGGGCTTCTCTCTCGCGCCGCTGGGCGGCTGATTCGGGCTGCGCAACCCGACTTTCCTCAAGCGCGCTCGCGTTGCCAGCGAGTTTCTTAAGGCAGGCATGGACAAACCGGCGCTTCGCGCCTCTCGCCCGTCGCTCCACCGGCCATCACATGCCGGAGTCTCACTTGAGCGTGACCAGCTTCTCCACCAAGTCCGAATAGTCTTTCTTCTCCAGGCCGTGGACCTGCTTGTTGTATTCGTCCACTTTTGACGAATAGTTCATCGAGCAGAATTTCGGGCCGCACATGGAGCAAAAAGCGGCTTCTTTGTAGTAGTCATCGGGCAGGGTCTCGTCGTGCATGGCACGCGCAGTCTCGGGGTCGAGCGAAAGCGCGAACTGTTTGTCCCAATCGAACTTGTAGCGGGCATAGCTGAGCGCGTCGTCGCGGTCGCGCGCGCCGGGACGATGGCGGGCTACGTCGGCGGCGTGGGCAGCGATCTTGTAGGCGATGATGCCGTCTTTCACGTCTTTGTCGTTGGGCAGCCCGAGGTGCTCTTTGGGGGTTACGTAGCAAAGCATGGATGCGCCGTGCCAGCCTATCATCGCGGCGCCGATGGCCGAGGTGATGTGGTCGTAGCCGGGGGCGATGTCGGTTACGAGCGGGCCCAGCGTGTAGAACGGAGCCTCGTAACAGAGTTCATTTTCCTTGTCGACCTGCTCCTTGATCTTGTCGAGCGGCACATGACCTGGGCCTTCGATCATTACTTGCACGTCGTGGTTCCAGGCAATCTTGGTGAGCTCGCCCAGGGTTTTGAGTTCGGCGAACTGGGCTTCGTCGCTGGCGTCGGCGAGGCAGCCGGGGCGAAGGCCGTCACCCAGCGAGAAGCTCACGTCATATTTCTTGAAGATCTTGCAGATGTCCTCGAAGCAGTCGTGCAGGAAATTCTGCTTATGGTGGTACGCCATCCACTGGGCCAGGATCGCGCCACCGCGGCTGACGATGCCAGTGATGCGGTCTGCGATCAGCGGCAGGTACTGGATCAGGACGCCGGCGTGGATCGTCATGTAGTCCACGCCCTGGGCGGCTTGCTCTTCAATGACTTCCAGCATCACGCTGGGCGAGAGGTCTTCCACCCGTTGGACGCGCGCTATGGCTTCGTAAATGGGCACGGTGCCGATGGGTACCGGGGAATGGCGCAGGATCGCCTCGCGGATCTCGTGGATGCCGCCGCCGGTGGAAAGATCCATCACCGTGTCGGCGCCGTAGTGGACCGAGGTGTGGAGCTTCTTGAGTTCTTCGTCGATGTTCGAGGTGACTGCGGAGTTACCGATGTTGGCGTTGATTTTGCAGAGCGAGGCCACGCCGATGCACATCGGCTCCAGCTCAGGGTGTTGGATGTTGGCGGGTATGATCATGCGGCCGCGGGCGAGCTCGTCGCGCACCAGTTCGGGCGCGATCTTTTCGCGGTGCGCGATGTAGGCCATCTCCTCGGTGATGTCGCCTTTGCGGGCGTAGTGCATCTGGGAGAAGTTGCCATCCTGGTTCTCGGCTTTGCGGCGGGCTAGCCATTCAGCACGCGGCTTTGTAACTGTATCGTTGCTGCCGTTGGAACTGGAACCGTTTGCAGGCGTGCCGTTTGTCGGAGTCATGGACTGCCCAACCTCACTGGGTTTTTGAATTTCTCGATTATACGCCGCGCAAACGACCGTGACGGGTCCGCTGCCGTGCTTATGGACACGGGAAAATGCTTGAGCGCGGAGGTCGCAGGGGGAAATCCGCGGTGGTCGCAGAGACCACCCGGGTGGGGAGAAAGTTGCGGGGTTGTTCATGTTCTCATAACTTGTCCGTCCAACCGTGCTGGACCTACAATCCCTTGTCTACCTCCGCGAGGACAATCATGCGCATACTAAAATTTTGGTTCGCTTTCCTCACGCTGTCGGCCGGACTGGCGTTCGGCCAGGCTGCTTCTATCGCCAAGACGGAGCCGGGCTTCAGCATTGACGCAATCGATAAGACCATCGATCCCTGCCTGGATTTCTACCAGTACGCCTGCGGTAGCTGGATGAAGAACACGGAGATTCCGGCGGACCAGAGCTCATGGGTCAGCTTCACGGAACTCTACGAACGCAATCTGGTCACTTTGCGCGACATCCTCGAGAAGGCTGCCGTCGAACGAGCGGGCCGCAGCGCCGTCGAACAGAAGATCGGCGACTACTACAGTGCCTGCATGGACGAGAAAACAGCAGACGACAAGGGCCTGGATCCACTCACGGCGGAGCTCGATCGCATCGCTGCCGCGAAGGACAAGACCGCGCTCATCGACGCCATCGCGCGCACCCACATGATCGGCGGGAACGCGCTGTTCAATTTCTATTCTTCCTCCGACCTGCATAATGCGGACCGGGTGATCGCGTACATCGACCAGGGCGGGCTCACGCTGCCTGACCGCGACTACTACATTAAGGATGATCCCAAGCAGGTGGAAATGCGCAAACACCTGGCGGAGTACGTCACCCAGATGTTCATTTTGACCGGACAGTCTCCGGAAAAGGCGGCCGAGTCCGCGCACACCGTGCTGCGCATCGAAACCGCGCTCGCCAAGGCCGAGATGGACCGCACGCTGCGCCGCGATCCCAAGAACCGGGATCACAAGATGAAGCGTGATGAGGCGGTTTCCCTGGCTCCGAACTTCTATTTGATGCGCTATTTCTCGGCGGTGGAGGCGCCGACGTTCTCGGACCTGAACGTCTCTAACCCGGAATTCTTCAAGCAAGTCAACGGAGTGATCGAGAGCGAGTCGCTGGACGCGCTCAAGGCTTATGTCGGCTGGCACCTGCTCGACTCGGCCGCGCCCTGGCTCTCCAAGCCTTACGTCGACGCCAACTTCAAGATGCAGCAGCAGTTGACTGGGCAGTCGGAGATCCAGGCGCGTTGGAAGCGCTGCGTAGACGCCACCGACGGGGCGCTCGGCGAAGCGCTGGGCCAGAGGTACGTGGAGATCACATTCGGCGCCGATGGCAAGCAGCGCATGCTCAAGATGGTGGATGCGCTGGAGACCTCGCTCGACCAGGACATCCGCAATCTGCCCTGGATGACGGAAGACACCAAGAAGCAGGCCAAGGTCAAGCTGCAGGCGATCCGCAACAAGATCGGCTACCCGGACCTGTGGCGAGATTACAGTTCGTTGACCATCGTGCGGGGCGATCTCATGAGCAATTTTCTGCGCGCCAATGAGTTTGAATCGAAGCGGCAGGTTGCCAAGATCGGCAAGCCGCTTGACCGCAAGGAATGGGGGATGACTCCGCCGACCGTCAACGCCTACTACAGCGGCTCGCGCAACGAGATCGTCTTCCCGGCCGGAATCTTGCAACCTCCCTTTTTCGACAGGAAAATGGATGACCCAGTGAACATGGGCGGCATCGGCGTCGTCATCGGCCACGAACTTACGCACGGTTTCGACGACCAGGGTCGGAAGTTCGATCCGCAAGGCAACCTGAAGGACTGGTGGAAACCGGAGGACGGCAAGGAATTCGAAAAACGCGCCGGCTGCATTGCCAGCGAATATGGCAACTTCATCGCGGTCGACGACCTGAAGCTGAACGGCAAGCTCACCCTGGGCGAAAATACCGCCGACAACGGCGGGGCGCGGATCGCCTACATGGCCCTCGAGAGCCTTATCGCGCAGGACAAGACCGGGAAGGCCTCAGAGAAAATCGACGGCTACACGCCGGAACAGCGCTTCTTCCTGGGCTTCGGGCGGGTATGGTGCGAGAAGCGGCGGCCGGAGTTTTCGCGCATGCTGGTCAGCGTGGACCCGCATTCCCCGGGCAAATATCGCATCAACGGCGTAGTGCAGAACATGCCCGAGTTCCAGAAGGCGTGGGGCTGCAAGACGGGGCAGCCCATGGTGGCGGAGAACGCTTGCCGGGTGTGGTAGGGAAGGGCGCGGAATAGGCAGCTCCAGCACCGGAATCTTGCTGGCAGTTCTGCGTAGGTCTCGGCCTCGGTTGTGCGGGCCTGAGGCAGGCGGGATAGCCTGCAAGATGCCGGTTGCTATTGGCCGCCTTGGAGTTCCTTGAAGCCTTTGCGGCGTTGCTCGCTGTAGCGGTGCAGCGCGTCGGTGATGATAGGGAAGGCCTTGGCGGACGGCAAAATCTCATCCACCTCGACCGCCTTGCCTTCCAGCTGCTTGTAGTCCTGGAAGAAGCGGCGCAGCATCAGCAGGCGGTGCGACGCCATTTCGTTGGCTTCGTGGTACGTGTTGAACTCGGGGTCTTCCGTGGCCACCGCAATGATCTTGTGGTCCTGCTTCCCGGCATCGATCATGGTCATCAACCCGATCGCTCGCGCCTGGATGATGGTCAGGGGCACTACGGCTTCCTGGCATAGCACGAGTACGTCGAGCGGGTCATCATCTTCGGCCAGCGTCTGCGGGATGAAACCGTAATTTGCCGGGTAGTATACGGCGGAATAGAGGACGCGATCCAGTTTGATCAGGCCGCTGGTCTTGTCCAGTTCGTACTTCACGCTGGAGCCGAAGGGAATTTCGATGACCGTGCTGAACTCGCCCGGGAGTTGGTCGCCGGGCGTCACGTCGTGCCAAGGATGGATCATAGGGAGTGGCCGCCTTGGAGTAGGGTCTCTGGCATTCTACCAATTCGGCGGCCTCCAGGCGCCGACCGGTTCGGGCTTTAGTCTTTTCAGTTCAATCATTTGAGAGTCATTGGGACGTGGGCGGGTGGCCCTCTTGCGTCTTGACCTCGGCCCCGCGAGCGCGTACAGTTTTGGCATAGGCTTGGGGTAAAAAGACATGTCGAGCGAAGCCAGCAAGTACCTGAAGTTCGGTGGAGCGACCGTCGTCATCCTGATGATGCTCGGCTACCTCGCTTATACCGGGGTACAGGAGAGCAAGAGCTATTACGTCACGATCAAGGAACTGCGTGGACTGGGCGACAGCGCCTACACGAAGCGCCTTCGGGTCGCTGGCAACGTACAGCCGGGATCGATCAAGCGGAATGGCCCGCACGTGGACTTCATCCTGGTCGAGCAGGACCTGAGCTTGGCGGTGAGCTACGCTGGGACCGAGCCTCCGCCGGACACGTTCAAAGACAACTCGCAGGCTCTTGCCGAAGGCAGTTTCGGGAAAGATGGCGTGTTCCACGCCAAGGGGCTGCAGGCGAAGTGTGCTTCGAAGTACGCGCCCGCGAAGCCGGGAGATCCCGCGACCGGAGCGCCCAAGGGCGAACCGCCCAAGAGCATGACCGAGCGGCAAGGTTCATCGAAGGTCGGCGTCACCCTGTAACTCGCGGTTGGCTTCTCGGACGAAACCCATTCGATTGTGAACGACCCCAACACGGCGCGCGCGCAAGCCGACCCCATCATTACTGTCACAAATCTGATTAAGCAGTTTGGACGCTTCGCCGCTCTGCGCGGCGTGACTGCGTCTTTTGAAGCAGGACGACTCTACGGCGTTCTCGGGGAGAATGGAGCCGGCAAGACCACACTGCTGCGCGTCCTCGCGGGCTTGGTTCGTCCCACCCGCGGTACCGTGGCGATTCTGGGGAAGGGTGATCCGCGCGAGGCTTGCCGCGAATTTGGATACATGGCTCATCCCTCCCTGCTCTACGACGAGATGAGCGGCATGGAGAATGTGCGCTACTTTGCGCGGCTCTATGGCATTCAGAACGACGCGCGCTGCGCGCAGAGCATTACGGCGGTGGGCCTCGATCCGGAGCTCGGGCGTCCAGTGGGGCAGTATTCGCAGGGGATGCGACAGAGGATGTCGCTGGCTCGCGCCCTGCTGCACGATCCGAAGATCCTTCTGCTGGATGAACCTTTTTCGAATGTCGACATTCGTTCGGCGCGCGAGATGGTCAAGCTGCTGGCGCACATGCGTGACCAGGGCAAGACGGTGTTTGTGGTGACGCACCAGGCGTCGTTGCTCGATGGCGCCGCCGACCAGTTCGTCTGGATGCAGGCCGGCGAGATCATCAACCGGACGCCGGACCGGAAATACATGGAGACGGCATGAGCGCGCCCAGCGGGATCACCATGGCCACGCTCACGAAAGACATCCGCCTGGAGTGGCGCTCCAAGGATGCCATCAACTCCATGCTGTTTTTCGCACTGTTGGTAGTGGTGGTGTTCAGTTTCTCCTTCGATCCGGTTGCTGAGGAATCGCGCCACATCGCAGGCGGCCTGGTGTGGATCGCGTTTTTGTTTGCCGCGGTGGTCGCTCTGAACCAGACCTGGGCGCGCGAAATACGGAATCAGGTGCTCGATGCCTACCGAGTCTCTCCAGCGCCAGCCAATGCGCTCTTCCTGGCGAAAGCCGTGGGAAACTTTATTTTTGTCGCCCTTCTCGAAGCTTTGATGACACCCCTGTTCATCATGTTTTACAAGCTGCGCGCGCTCGGGCCGGCCTGGCAGCTGCTGCCGGTGGCCGTCCTGGGGACGTGGGCGATCGTGGTGAACGGAACGTTCTTTGCGGCCATGTCCCTTCGTACCCGCAGCCGCGAGATCATGTTGCCGCTTCTACTTTTCCCGATCACGATTCCGGCGTTACTATCCATGGTGGAAGCCACCACGACGATACTGGTCGGCGATCCTTCCACGTCCGCCAAGTTCTGGATGGTATTGCTTGCCACCTACGATGTGGTGTTTACTACAGGCTGTCTGGCGTTGTTCGAAACGGTGCTGCACGCGGAATGAAAAAAGCCTTCCCAATTCTCGGACTGCTGACCGCTGCGCTCTTGAGCTTTGCCCTGTATGAGGCGCTCGTCGTCGCTCCCCGGGAGCAGACGATGGGCGATGTGCAGCGGATCTTCTACTATCACGTGCCCTCCGCGTGGACGGCGTTTCTGCTGTTCGCCATCAACTTCCTCGCGTCGGTGCAGTACCTGGTGCGCCCGCGGCCGCAAGCGGACAAGATTGCGAACTGGATCGTGATCGCGCTGGGAGCGCTGACCTCGATCGGCGCATACGTGGTTCGGCCCTTACCGCAGAATATGTATCCGTCCTCGGTCGTGACCACAGGCGTCGCGATTGTGGGACTCTACTTCCTGATCAAGAAGTATTTCTCCGAGCAGGAGACGGACATCCTGGCCTTGACGACGGCGGAGGTGGGCGTAGTTTTCTGCACGGTCGTGCTGGTGACGGGTCCCCTCTGGGCGCGGCCGGTGTGGGGCATCTGGTGGACGTGGGATGTCCGGCTGACTTCGACGCTCGTGCTGTGGCTGATTTACGTCAGCTATCTGATGCTGCGGCGCTTTTCGACCAGCGGGCAGACTCCGGTGCTGGCTGCGGCGCTCGCGGTCTTCGGGGCACTCGATGTGCCGCTGGTGTATTTTTCGATCTGGTTCTTCCGCACCCAGCACCCGCAACCGGTGATCGGCGGCGGTGGTTCGATTGATCCGCGCATGTTGCACGTGCTGTTGATCAACTGGCTCGCATTTTTGTGCTTTGCGTTCCTGGTGTGCTGGTCGCGCTATCGGCTGGAGCAGTTGCAGCGCGAAGTGGAGGAGACGCAGGCTCTCGAGGCCCTGCTCGAACCAAGGAGCACCGTACGATGACCTTTCTCTATGCTGCCTACGCAGCCACCTGGGCGATCCATATTGCTTACCTGATCACGCTGGTGCGCCGCTATTCCCGCCTGAAGCTAGCAGTCGACGAGCTGAACAAAAGAAAGAGATAGGACCTGTCGCAAGATCACAAGATCATTGGGTCCGCACCCAGGTTGTGTTCCGCCGCGAGGGAAAGCCGCCGACTCGAAAAGCCCTTTTGCGTGCGCCAGGATTTCGCCGGAAAATGGCGCTAGCCCCCGCTCGTCCACTGCTGCTTGAGCGCCGTGGCAAACTCCGAGCCTGAAGTTGCGCGCAGGAATTCGTATTCCTCGATGGCTGCAGCCACTCCGATTCGCGCGGAAGGCAAGGGCGATTCCACGCGGATGACCCGTGCGGCAAAGCGCACGCGTACCGCGTCGGTGAGGGTGATGTGGGGCGGAAAGGTCAGGGTCACATCGATACGCGATCCCTGCGCGACCGAGCGGTCGAGATAGAAGAACAATCCGCGAGCGCTCACGTTCTGGGTCTCGATGTGGAACTCATCCGCGAGGTTGCCGGTCAGCCGTATGGCGGCCGGCAGCCGCATGTCGAAGCGTCTCATGACGCGCCGATCCGAGGAATCTTCGAGCATGTCCCGTTTTCTCTCCATGGAGCAGCGCGATCCCGGGAAGGTTCCATTCGTCTACAACCCGAGGTGGGAAAGCCAGTGGGGGCGGACGCTCTCCAGCAACCCAGAGATTCGTCTGCCCGTGCAAGAAAGAATCACTTAGTTATCAGCAGTTTGCAAGGGCAAACTGCCCACTGGGAATTTATTCGGTTACCCGGTATTTGAGACCAGAGCGGTCCTGAAGGACGATTAGCCGGCGAAAACTGACCGAGCGCGAACTTCGACGCAATCCCGTCGCAAACCGATCGGAGTCGCCTGCAGATCTGGGGCGCAGCACACAACCGCGTCCCCGGAACTGGTTGCCAAGCGGAAGAATCGCGACCTGCTGCAATCCGGTGGGTCTCGGCTGCCCAGAAATTGCCGCCGCCAGCTTACTTTTGGGGCGCTGACGGCATCTCGCCTGGGCTCTTTCTGCATCTCACGAGGCTTGAGCGGGCAGGGAAGCGCTCGGTCGCTTGACACTGTTATCCGCCAGATGTTTAAGTAGTTACTTATTTTTTCACTCGGATTTGGAGACAAGTATGCCTGCCGCTCCGTTGCCGGGGCCGCGTGGCGTTTTGTGTGCCGTTCTTCATTCCTCTCCACCTGATTTGAAATTTCGGAGGAACTCGTGAGATTGAATCGCCGTGGGTTGGGTACAGGTCTGTTATGGAGCCGCATTCTCCCGTCAGCATTGCTGCTGGCGACCGCCGGAGTGGCGATTCTTTGCCTTGGCTCCGGCGTGCGGCAGACCAGCGCCAACCCAGTGGCCCAGCTTTCCGCCCTTGGCCCGCTGTTTGCCGGGACGAACTCCAGTCACCCGGTTCTCACCGCCTACGGCCACCTCCCCTTGATGTTCGAACCCAACCAGGGACAGACCGATCCGCGCGTACAGTTCCTGGCTCGAGGCGGCGGATATGGCCTGTTTTTGACCGGCGACGAAGCGGTGCTCTCTTTAGGGCATTCCGCATCGGGCAACAAGCTCTCAGACGCGGAGACTTCTGTCGTCCGGATGAGGTTGGTAGGCGCAGCGGCGAATCCGGTATCGCAGGGCGCCGACCCGCTTCCCGGCAAGAGCAGCTACTTCATCGGGAATGAGCCGGCAAAGTGGCATCCCAACGTGCCGCAGTTCGCGCGCGTCCGCTACGGCCAGATTTATCCGGGGGTGGATCTGGTCTACTACGGCAGCCAGGGGCAACTGGAGTACGACTTCGAAGTCTCCCCGGGCGCCGACCCGAAGAACATCCAGCTGAATTTCGAGGGAAGCAAGAGCCTGAAGTTGGAGGCAGGCGACCTCCTGCTCGAGACCGCCGACGGCAACGTCCGGCTGCAGGCACCGCGTGTGTACCAGATCGAAGGCGGGTTCAAGAAGCGGGTCGACGGACGATTTATATTTCTTGCCCAGGATCGAGTCGGTTTCGAAGTAGGGGCGTACGACCGCCGCAAGATGCTTGTCATCGACCCGGTCCTCAGCTACTCCACATATCTTGGGGGCACAGGCTCGGAGATTTTCCCGTCCATCGCGGTGGATTCGGGCTTCAACATCTATGTGACTGGATCCACTAGCTCGATCGATTTTCCGGATGCAAAGGCCATCCCTTCGACGGCCGCCACTCCCACCCCCCCCAACGTCTTCGTCGCCAAGCTCGATGCTTCGGGCGCTGCGCTGGTCTACGCAACTTATCTTGGCGGGGCCGGCACCGATGCAAGTATTGGCATTGCCGTGGACGCCGCCGGCAATGCGTATGTAGCGGGCACCACCACCTCGACGGATTTCCCTACGTCCTCAACCGCCTTTCAGACGACCCCGGCAGCGGCGGGCACGCACGCCTTCGTCAGTGAGCTGGATGCCACGGGTGCAACCCTGAAGTATTCCACCTATCTCTCGGGCAGCACTACGAGTGCGGGTACTCCAAACGATACCGCGAAGGGAATGACGCTCGACAATAAGGGCTTTGTTTACGTCATCGGGATTACGAACTCCACTAATTTCCCGACCGCGCCCAGCGCCGGGACGTTCCAGCCGACGCTGCAGGGAGCCACTGCTTTTTTTGTCAGCAAAGTCGATCCCAGTACTTCCGGCGCCAATAGCTTGCCGTTCTCTACATATTTCGGCGGCGGAATTCCGAACACGGGCACGGTTGTGGGGGGCGGAATTGCCGTTGATAACAATGCCAGCGGCTCGAACATCTACATCACTGGCGGCACGAACTACCTTTACACGGGCACCAACGCAACCACTGACTTTCCGATCAAGAATGCATTTCAGGCATGTCTGAACAGTGCTTCGACTGTGACTGCCTGTCCTTCTCCGAGCGGTGCCCAGGCCTTCGATGCATTTATAGCGAAGCTCAATCCTGGGACCACGACTGGCCCTCAGTTGCTGTACTCGACCTATCTGGGCGGTACCGGCGACGACATCGGTGATGGGATCGGCCTGGATGCTTCTGGCAACGCGTACGTCACAGGATCGACCGCATCTTCCGATTTTCCCAAAGCGACGATCGCCCAGTTTCAGACGGCTTTCGCCGGGGGTGCCCACGATGCCTTCGTGGCCAAAATCAATAATCCGATCACCGGGACCGGCACCACCACCACCAACGTTCAGTTGACCTATTCCACCTACCTCGGCGGTAACGGTGATGACCTGGGAAACGCCATCGTCGTGGATGGTATCCAGGGCGCTAGGGTCATCGGCACGACCAGTTCGGCAGATTTGTCGAGCAAGCTTCTTCACCCGATCCAAGCCACGCTGGCCGGGGGAACCGATGCTTTCGTCGCCCGCCTTGATACGGTTGGGGGTGGCTCAACGGGTACCAATCAGTTTCTGACGTTCCTCGGCGGCTCGGGCGACGACAGAGGCACGGGGATCGCTATCGACAGCAGCACGAACACCTACGTCACCGGTGAGACCGCATCCGGCGATTTCCCAAAGGCGAGTGCGTTCCAGGCCAATCTATCGGGTACGCAGGATGCCTTCGTGGCAAAACTCGGCCCCACGTTGAATCTGGACCTCACGGTTGCCAAACCGGCGTCCACGTCAGTCAATGCCGGCAACCAGGTCAGCTTCGTCTACACGATCACCAATAACGGTGACACGACCGCCAATGTGGCGTTTCAGGACAATCTGGGCAGCGGCAGCGGTACAGCGCCTGCCACCTTCGTGTCCGCGACGGCGTCGGGGGGAAGCTGCCCCACGACTCCGACCAACAATACCGTGCTGTGCAATCTGGGGATCATGAACGGGGGAGCTACTGCAACGGTTACGGTGAATCTGACGCCAACCGGCTCGGGAACCCTCGGCAATAGCGGAATGGTCTTTGTGGGTGGTTCGTTCTCGAAGAACGCCACGGCGACCCCGGTGACTGTGAACACCTTTAAGGTGGGTGGTACTCCGCCGAGCGTGACGGTGGTCGCGGGTCAACCGGCCTCCTACCAGATCACGCTCACGCCGCTGCAAACCTACTCCGCGAGCATATCCTTGACCTGCTCCGCGGGACTGCCCGGCGGCACCCCAGCCCCCACTTGCACATTCACGACAACTCCGGTCACTCTGCAAGGTTCGAGCCCATCGCAGGTTGCACTGACGATCAGCACCGCACCAAGAACCACAACCACGGCTCGGTCGTGGCCTGAAGGGGGACCCTTCTACGCGACCTGGCTACCAATCCCCGGCTTGGCGTTCCTGGGACTGGGGCTGGGTAGCCGCGTGCGCCGCAAGGGCCGGGTCCTCGGCGGACTGCTGTTCCTGTCACTTATGACACTGGTACTGCTGCAGCCTGCTTGCGGAGGCCACAGTTCGACCACCACCACGACTGGCACGCCGGCGGGAACCTACACCGTTACGGTCTCAGCCACCTCGGGAACTTTCTCCCAGACCGCACCCATTACGCTGGTGGTCCAGTAGCCTTCGGTCCCAAGACCTTCCGGATGAAAGCCGAGCCGGGGCTCGGTTTCTTCCTTTGTCTGGCTGATTGAATCCCATCGAAAACATTGATTCAAATAAGAATAGAAGAGTTATTGCTGGTGACGTGTATGGTGTATTGGATACCGACCGGTCGGTTGATTTAATGACCGTGGGCGGGTTGCTGTGTGCAGGGCGGCCGGGGCGAGGAGGCATTGCGCTTGCGTACGTCGTTCGCACATTTGATGACTGTCTTCCTGCGTCGACTGTGGCTGCCGGCGGCACTGTTTGCCGGCTTCAACGTCCTCTGCGTGGTGGTCTACCGGCGGCTCGAAGGTCTGCGCTGGCAGGACGCTTTCTTCTGGATGACGCATCCGCATTCGACGGAAGACCGGCAGATCCATGACGCAACCAAGGTCTTCGCGTTCTTCGTCTGCCTGTGCGTGTTTGCCTTTCAAATGTGGATTGCCGAACGAGTCCTGGTAACGATCTTCCGCCGCCAGGGCATGGAGGCCTGGAAATCAATGATCAATGACATCAGCATAGAGAACGTTCGCGACCACTTCATCGTTTGCGGATTCGGGCAGGTAGGCCGCACGGTGGTCGACCAGTTGAAGCGGCTCGAGATTTCCCTCGTCCTGATCGAAACCAATGAAGGCCTCTACCGGGAGTTGCTGAAGGACGGGGTCCTCGTCATCCAGGGAGACGCCAAGCGCCACGATGCGCTACGGACTGCCGGGATCGAGCGCGCCCGTGGCATTTGCATCGTGATTGACAACGACGCTGACAATCTATACATCACGGTAACCGCACGTTCGATGAATGCCAATTTGAAGATCATTACGCGTGCGGGGCAGCAGCTCTACGCGCACGCCATTCGCAGCTCGGGCGCCGATGAGGTGATCATCCCTGAGTACGAAGGCGGGCTGATGACCGGACGAATGATCGAAAGATACTATCCGGCGCAGAGCAAGCTGGCGTAACCCGGAAGTGGTCGTGTTCTCAAGAAATTGAGACGGTTTCTTCCGAAATGTTCGTGGTCGACGGGATCAACCTGCGCGCGTTCCGGATCTTGGTCGCGCCTTGAGATACTTGGCCCAAAGTGGTACCTTTTCGTGGTTCAAGTTTCTTCCCCAAGGTCTATCTTCCCAGGGTCTGTCAAGAATTACTCGCTTCGCTGCTCGTTTCGCTACGCGGTCGTCTCCCGTTTGCACCCGAGCAATGCAGGAGAAGTACGGGTTGGCACAGTCTGGGAAGGTTTTTGCGCCACGAGTCACGAACTGTAAGCCGAGGAGACCGGATGAACGAACTGGCGGAACTGATCGTGCGGAAAACGGGCGTATCCGAGGAGACAGCCCTGAAAGTGGTGGAAACTGTGTCCGGCTATCTGAAGGCTAAGATGCCGTCGTCGTTTGCGTCCCACCTGGACGGAGTACTGGGGGGTGAGTCGCTGACGGAGGCGGAAGGGATCGCGGAAAAGGCCAAGCTCTTTGTTGCCGATCTGACGGAAAGACTCGGCAAGAAAAGCGCGTGAGGGAACTCCGCGCCACTAGGTTCCCCTGTCGTCGTTGTCGGGCCCAGCCGTTTGTCTGGTTCTCTCCAATCCGCCGTACCGGGAAGGAACGTTCGCTTCGCGGTACGGCGGAGAGACATGCAGCGGCTGGGTTCCACTTGTCGGAACGTTTCGTGCGCCTGTCGCAAGCCTGAAACAGGCTGTGTGCCATGCAGTCTTCTGCCCTTGGCGGCAATGCATGGGGCGCTGCCGCCAGCCACGACCAGAAGAATTTCCCATCCACAAACAGAATCTGGAAGCGAGACGCCAGGACCATTCCCTGTTCAAGATTCTCGCCGCGATCTCCCCAACCGCACCGGTGGCAAAAACCGTGGCAAAGTCTGCTACATTAATGGCCACACCTCACTGCCATGAATGCAACCGCCGGAGGATCCAGCTCGATGCTCCAGATCAGGAAAGAGTCTGTCGAACCCGACATTGTTATTCTCCGGTTGAGTGGTCGGATTGCGATGGGCCGCCCCTGTCAGGAGATCGAGTGCCAGATCGATGAGCTGATCCGTCAGAAATCGGCGAAGGTGATCCTGGACCTGGGCGCAGTCCAGCGGGTCGACAGCACCGGTTTAGGCACGATCGTCATGTGCGCCCGCAAGTTCAAGAAGGCGGGGGGCGAGCTTCGGGTAGCCGGCGCCAAGGGCATCGTCGAAGAAATCGCCAATACCTCGAACATTCCCAGGATCATTCCCTTCCATGCCACGGTCGAGGAAGCCCTGGCTGGTTTCACCCCGGCCTGAACGTCGTTGATGTGGTTTGTGTTCTCTTCTACGGATTTTCCTGTATTGCCGGTTCACCCGCGACCCAATAGCGTAGTCGTCAGACGAAGTGGCGCAGACCCCGCGCCAGGAGACTGGTTGAACGGGATTCTCCTGACGCGGGGTCTTATTTTTTTGTGGAGGCAGACTGTGAAGATAGCGCAGAAGTCCGCAACACTCGGAACGGGACTGTTGATTGCCGCAATCTGCAGCGCGCTCTGGCTAACGACCGCAGCACCTCGCGCCCGCGCGGATGACAACCGGGAGAAGTGTCGGCACCGCATCGAACGGGCCGAGGCCAAGCTGGATAAAGCCATCCACCAGCACGGTGAGCAAAGTTCCCAAGCCCAGAGCCGTCGCCACGAATTGAACGAGGAACGCGAGCACTGCTGGAGCGCCTACCACGTTTGGTGGAACGGAATGGAACGCAAGTGGCACAGTGAACGCGACTGGGACCATGACGACCGCGATCATGAGCATGATCACGATCATCACTAGGAGCGACAGCTCGCACGTCGGATGAGGGCCGCCTAAGGGGCATCGAACAAGACAGGAGAAGAGGCGGATACGGCACGCCGGAAGGCGAACCCTGATCCGGGCACGAGCCAGAGATTTCTCTGATCGTGCGGGTTCCCCCGTTACGGCACTGAACTCCAGGGCCTGAAGCTGGGACTTCTCGCACCGTCGATCGGAGCGGTTTCTAAACGCCCGGTGGGGTGGCTGGCTCCACTGGCCCCTGATGGACGATCTTCGATTTCATTTCCTTTCCATCCAGCCTCTTCAGCACCAGCTTCTTGCCGTCGATCCTTGCCTCCACCATGTCTCCCACGCTCAGATCGGTCATCTTGAAATGCTGGTCCACCGGGTAGACAGCGCTGTAACGGATGCCTTCGAGGGCGACCGTGACCTCACAGCGCAAGTACTGGCTGGGCACCGAGGTGGTCTGCGCTCCGCCCGCTTGAATCGCGACCGGATGGTTCGCCACAGCGGATTCGGCCAGCGAACTGGCGTCCCGTACGTCGAGTACTCGTGCCAGCTTGAAGTCAGCGGCAAAGGCGAGCGAACTGAGTAACAGCAGCGCTGCGAAATACCGTCTCATACAAACCATTTTCGTTCACGGAGTACCCGGTCGTCCACCCGGGCTAAGGCTCTTTTTGACCTCGACCAACGGGGCGCGCAAGCTGGTAACGATCAACAAGCTAGCACGGAGGCGTCCGGAAATTGGCACGTTTTACACTTCTTTACGAACCAGGAGTATCTCTTCAGCAGAGCCTGGCCGAGCAGATTGCCCTGCCATGATCGGGCCCAGGAGAGCATCGAAAGGGACCCCTCGACCCCTCGTCCCGATTCAGCTCGAAGCTTTCCCCTGGGATTTGCGGTTCGGAAACGAAAGGGACCAGGGGCAGTTCGCTTGCTTCGGAGAAGCGTAGATATATCGTTGAGCGGAGCAGATCATGCAACGGCATTCGCGTCTCACACCCAGCGGGCTTCGCGCAGTGTTCTCGCCAAGATCCTCGTTATTCTGGACGGTGCTGGTCTCCGCCACCGCACTGTTCGTCGTGGCGGTTCTGCAGTACCGCTGGACCGCCCAGGTGAGTGAGGCCAGGGAGGTCCGGATCGGACGCGATCTGCAGTCCCGCATGATGGATTGGCACCTGGACCTGTATCGGGAGTTTGCTGCGATCTGCGTTGCCCTGCAGGTGGGGCCGGATTCGGGCGCACAAGACGGCTGGAACGCCTATGCGCAACGGTATTCCGAATGGAACCGCACTTCGGCCACTGCGGACTTGGTGCAGGGCGTTTACCTTTGGGAAACCAGTCAGGGCAAAAAGCCGCGATTTCTGCGTCTGGTCGCGCCGACCTCTCGGATTGAAGCCCAAGCACCCGCTCCCGGACTCGGCACTCTTCTGGCTCGCCTGCAAGTCAACTCGTCCAGCCTTCCGGCGGCGCTGCACGCCTGGCAGTATGGACATCCGGCTGGATCACGTTCACAAAGTGACAGACTTGCCGGCCAGCGCATGCCTCGCAGCGATACCATGACCGGGTGGCAGTTTGACGCCCGCCTTCCGGCGATCGTCCACCCCATCTTTCACCATCAGAATCCTTTCGAGAATCCGCGATTCAGCGACCTCTTCGCCCTGTACCGGAAAGAAAAATCCCCCGGCAGCCGGGACGCCATCGACTGGATCATCGTTGTGCTCGATCGCCCCAACATTGAGAAAAAGGCTCTCCCGGCCTTGGCCAATCGCTACTTTCGCGAGCACGGAGCGCTGGAATACAAAGAGGCAGTGATCTCGGCGGGCGAAGGTCCGGCGCTGTATTCTTCCGATCCCGACTTCGTCGGACCCGAATTGGCCAAGGCCGATGCCGCCATGAATATCTTTGGTCCCCCTCCGGAGAGCACGGAGGGACATTTCTGGCAGGCCGTGCAACGCGGCTCTTGCGGCGTCGCGGCGACCCGCTCGAGGCCGTCATGGCAAGAACACGGCGCCGAAACCTGGCTATCAGCGGCGGCGTTTTCCTTCTACTGGCGTTGAGCATGGGCCTGGTGCTGATTGCCAGCCATCGCGCACAGCGGCTTGCCCAGTTGCAGATGGATTTTGTGGCCGCGGTATCGCATGAGCTGCGGACCCCGCTGACGGTGATCTGCTCGGCGGCGGAGAACATCGTCGACGGCCTCGTCGATGGCAAGCAGCAGTTGACGCAGTACGGGTCGGTGATCCGCAATCGGGGCCGGCAACTCGCCCTCCTGGTGGATCAGGTCCTGCTCTTTGCGTCCACCCAGGAGGGCAGAAGCCGATACCAGTTGCGTCCCCTCACCGTCTCACAAATCCTGGAGACGGTGCTCAGCAACACCTCAGCGCTTGTGGAGCGCGGCGGGGTGACCATCGAACAGCAGGTAGCAGCGGACTTGCCGCAAGTGATGGGGGACTTGCCGGCGGTGTCTCAGTGCCTGCAGAACCTGATCGTGAATGCCGTGAAGTACGGGGGTGAGGGTCGATGGATCGGAATCCGCGCGCGATTGGAGGAGCCGGGTAACCGCCCGGAAGTCGAGATCAGTGTCCAGGACCGGGGTACTGGCATTCGCAGCGCGCACCTTCCGCACACCTTCGAACCGTTTTATCGCAGCCCGGAAGTAAATGCCGCCCAGATTCATGGAACCGGCCTGGGATTGACTCTGGCCCGGAGGATCACTGAGGCCATGGTGGAAGGCTTACGGTCACCAGCAAGGCCGGTGTTGGCAGTGCTTTCACACTACACTTGGTGCCGGCTCCTGAAGGCGCTTTACCCCCTGAGCGGCACTTGCGGCGCAGGGTTCAAACACTGAAGGATGAACGAGAACATCTTACTGGTCGAAGACGAAGAGGATTTGCGGATTACCCTCAGCGATCGACTTCATGGCGAAGGCTACGTCGTACAGTGCGCTGCGAACGGCGACGAGGGGTTTTGACCATGCGACCCGTCTGCCCTTTGACCTGATTATTCTGGATGTCATGCTTCCCCGGCGCAGCGGCCATGATGTCTGCCGCGATATCCGGAAAGCTGGACTGGCGACTCCCATTCTCATGCTTACCGCCCGCAGCCAAACGGTGGATAAGGTGGTTGGTTTGAAACTCGGCGCGGATGACTATCTGACGAAGCCCTTCGAGACCATGGAACTTCTGGCTCGTATCGAGGCGCTGTTACGACGGATGCCCGCGCGAGCTACCAGGGCGGAAGTGCTCGAGTTCGGTTCTTTGCGAGTCGACCTCCGTGGCATCCAGGTCACGCGCCGCGGAAGCGCCCTGTATCTTTCCGCCCGAGAGTTTCAGCTTCTCCGCTACTTCGTCGAGCATCCCGGAGTGACTCTCTCCCGCGACGAAATCCTGAAGGAGGTCTGGAATTACGACGCGAGTACGTTTACTCGCACCGTTGACGTTCATGTGGCGAGCTTGCGGCAAAAGCTGGAAGACGATCCCAAACGGCCGCAGCTGATCCTCACCGCTCCAGGATTGGGATACAAGTTCGCCGGATAAAAGCCGGCCCTGCCTGCTTGCCGTCTGTTTGACAAGATGCTTCTTCGAAATCGTTGCGCCCGAGCAAGCTGTTCAACTCTCGAAATCTCATCGAAGCAACCATCCTGAAGTCGAGTTTTTACACAGACTTTACAAGGGTATTACAAGGTTTCACCTGCGCGGGTGCCGCGTTTGGCGTTTAATCGTTCCAGCACCTTCCCCAGTGCCCTCGACATTGGCCGGCCGCAGTAATCGATGAAAGTGCGTCGTATGCGGAGACGGAAGCCATACATCATGAGATTGCAAACTTCCCAGTTGATCAAGGCCACAATCAGCGCCGCGCCGATCGGGCCGCGCGAATTTTCCGTTTCCCCGAGAGCGCCCCGGAGGCAGAGGGCTCGCCTGGGCCGGCGGCGGAGGTTGATTGCCGCCGCCGCAGAACTGTTCTCGCGTCAGGGATACAAACGCACAGCCCTCCGAGAAATCGCAACCGCCGCAGGTTGTGCAGAGAGCACAATCGGCCGAGAGTTTGGAGGGAAGCTGGGCCTGCTGGAGGCGCTTGTTCGCGGGCGGGCCTGCGCTACACTGCATTTGCCAAATGGGCGCGGACGTAGCGGCTTGCGGGAAGACATTTGCCAGATCACCGAGTGGGAAGTCAATCGAATGAGGAGGCAGAGAGAGTCGGTTGAGGCCTTCCTGCCATGGGATGCTTCTGATCCGATCGTCACGCAGCTGGCCGGCAAGCTAAGCCTGTCGGGCAGCACCGAGGTCATCAGCGAACGCTTGCGTCACCACCCGGCGAGCCATGCGGAACGACAGTTTCTTCTGTGTACAATCCAGGCCGTCGGCTTCGCCCTCGGCTGGACGGGGAGCGCGGATCGCAACCAGGTGAGGTTGAAGGTAAAGCAGGTTGCCACCACGCTTGCCGCTGGCATCGACAACGGCCGCACCTAGTCGGGACGGAACCTGCGTTGTGTTTCCTGTGCGTGAGCGCCTTTCTGCGCAGCCATCCGAGATTGCAAGACAACCCGCGGTTCGCGACCACTGGCGTCGCGCCTTCCTGCTCGATCAGGTGTTGCTTCTTGAATCCGGCGAACCGACGCCTCACCGTCTCGCGCGAAGTACCGATCATCGGCCGATCTCTTCGCGGGTTTGTGTCAGCGTTCATTCGAGTCGGAGTCTTCGTTTCCGCTCTGCGCTCAAATGGATCGACGAGCCATCGCCCGACCTTCGCGCTGGCGGAACCGGAAAGCATGAGCGGGCGAATCTGCCGGAAACTTGGCGTTCTCGTCGTGGCCGATATGTTGCGTGACCCACAACGCCAGCTTACCGTGAGTGTGCATCGCGGCTGGCGGGTCGCCGTTTCGCAACAAGCTGACCTAGCACGGTTCCTGTTCCTGGGCCTCGCCGTTGACTTCCTATTCGCGTCCATCGATGGCTCTGGGCCTGGTGTGCCGCCCGCCTCGAGGGTGCGACGAGACAGGATGCGGCCGTCTCTGGCGGGGACCGGACGGGTTTACGCGTCCCCGCTGCACGCCATAGATTCCGCCGAGAGTCCCCCCCTCCGGAAACAACACCCGCTCCGGAGGGATCGTGATGGCTGACTATGTTCGTTCCGGCGGGTGAGCGCGTACCTGCCTTCCGGAGTTTTGTGGTCTATCTGGCGGGTCTTGGGACCAATCGGATTGCCGCCCAGGGCGACTTTGTATTCCTGGAGAACCTTGCCGCGGTCGAGCACAGCCAGGGTGTGCGCTTTCTTTGTCACCACGACTCGGTCGGCGCGAGCGCTGCGCGGCAAGCGGTCTGCGGCGCTGGAAGGGACAGACCTGAGAACAAAGAACTGGTGTTCTTCCGAACTGGGTTCCTACACCGGCACCGGCACGCTCTCCGCGATTTCACGCATCACCTGCTCGGCTTGGTCCGACTTCTTGAGGCTGGACGAGTAGGAACCGCTCACCACCACACGGTGCGCAAAGACCGGGACCACCAGCGGCTTGAAGTCTTCCGGAGTACAGAAGCTGCGGCCCTCGAGGAAGGCCAGGGCTTGGGCAGCGCGATAAAGCATCTGAGAGCCGCGGGGCGAGACCCCAAGCGATAGGAATTCCGTATCCCGCGTCTTGCGGACAATGGCCAGCGCATAGCTGACAAGCGCGTCGTCCACCCGGACCTGCGAGACGGCCTGTTGCATTTCGAGCACGTCGGCGCCCGTGAGCACGGGCCGCAGACTGTCCAGTTGCGCCGCGCCCGCCGAGGAGCGCAGAATCTCGCGCTCGGCGTCGCCGTCGGGGTATCCCATGTGCACTCGCATCAGAAAGCGGTCGAGCTGCGACTCGGGCAGTGGATACGTTCCGTGATGCTCCACCGGGTTCTGGGTCGCAATCACCAGAAAGGGCTGTGGCAGCGGGTAAGAATTTACATCCACCGTGACCTGGCCGTCATTCATGGCCTCAAGCAGCGCCGATTGCGTCTTGGGGGTGGTGCGGTTGATCTCGTCGGCCAGCAGGATGTTGGTGAAAACCGGACCGCGCTTGAATTCGAATTGCTGTTCGATCGCGGAGTAAATCGAGATGCCCAGTACGTCGGAGGGCAGCATGTCGCTGGTGAACTGCACGCGCTGGAAGCCGCAGTCCAGGGCGCGGGCCAGGGCCTGTCCCAGGGTCGTTTTGCCCACGCCGGGTACCCCTTCGATCAGCAGGTGGCCGCGAGCGAAGATGGAAACCAGGGCCAGGCGGATGACGTCGTCCTTGCCGCGGATGACCTTCTTGAGCGTGGTTTCCAACAGTGCTGCACGATGGGTGGCGGCGGTTGCGGTCTCTGGGGACATGGGAGAGGCGATTTTACTATGCGGTCCGGAGCCGAAGCTGTTACCAACGTCACTGAGCAAACTCAGTCAGCAGTTGGCTGCGCGCTGGGAACGTTCTGCCACCAGGATGCTCGTGGAAACTGACCACCCGGGCTCGGAAAAGGAGGCGCCAACCCCGGTTTCCGCTCGTCTGGAAGCTGGACCAGGTTTTCGAGGCTCAAGACGCGCGCCTTAACTCGCTCTCTGGAACTCTGCCGGCCGGCCCGTCAACCGCTCGATCCGCTTGGCAATGGGTGGGTGAGTCGAGAACAGGTTGCCCACATTGACCCCCAGGAGCGGCTGAATGATGAACAGGTGCGCCGTCGACGGGCTGGCCACCATGGGCAGCCTCTTCGAATACGCGTCGAGTTTCGCCAGGGCGCTGGCCAGAGCGTACGGATTTCCAGTCAACTGAGCGCCGGTTTCGTCGGCGTGATACTCACGGGAGCGGGAGACCGCCAGCTGAATCAGCATGGCTGCGATAGGCGCCAGGATGAGCATGATGAGGGCACCGAGGCCGCCACCGCGCCGATCTTCGCGCTCGCCGCTCATTCCGCCGAAAATCATGGCGAAGCGTCCCATTTGTCCGAGGTAAGTGATGGCGCCCGCGATCGTCGCGGCGATAGAACTGATCAGGATGTCACGATTATTGACGTGCCCCAGTTCGTGCGCCAGAACCCCTTCCAGTTCCTCATCGTTGAGAAGGTTCAAAATGCCCTGGGTCACCGCCAGAGAGGCGTGCTTCGGATTGCGGCCGGTCGCAAACGCGTTGGGCGATTCGGTCGGAATCACGTAGATTTTCGGCATCGGCAGCCCAGCCTTCTGCGTAAGCCGCTCGACAACTTGGTACACACGGGGCAGTTGCTCCCGCGTCACGGCTTGTGCACGATAGGTCGCCAGCGCGATCTTGTCGGAGAAGAAATAGGAGACGAAGTTCATCACGGCGGCAATCCCCAACGCGATGATCATGCCCTGCTGGCCGGCGAAGGCACGACCAAACAACATCAGCAACAGCGTCAGCGCCGTCAGCAGAAATGCGGTCTTGAATGTGTTTCCCATGGTGTTTCCCCGTATTCCATTGGATGTTCTATTCGCGAAGGGGATGCTCAGCCCAAAGGGGGAAGTCTAACCGAAGTTCGTCGCGGAAGAGCCAAATTCTGCGATTTTTGATGTCGGAAGCGAGACAAGTCTTGTCTTTGCAATCGTGAGTTCAGAAAAAGCGATGTAGTGCAGACCTGCCCTCTTGAAGCCAAGCGCAGCTGATGACAAACTCGCGGTCAGATGTTTTTGCGACCGCATCAGCGCAGCAAGGACGGTAAGGATCACACCTACTGGTCGTTGGTAGAGACGGTGCGAACGGTCGGCGGTCCTCGCCAGAGGACGCTGTGCTATTTGGGGGAGCTGAACGGATCTGCGCAGGCACGGTGGCTGAAAAGCGTGGAGGTGTTCAACGAGCAGGGCGAAGCTCGGCAACTGAAACTGTTTCCTTCGCATGTGGAGGTGCCGGAGGATGATCCGCAGGTAGCGCGCGTGATCGTGAATCGAGTCCGGCTGGAGAGAACCCGTCAGTTCGGCGCTTGTTTCCTGGGCTGGGAGTTGTGGAAGCGTCTGGAGCTGGATCGCTTTTTTGAACTGGCGCTGGACGAGGAAGCGGCCGAGGTGCCGTGGTCGCGGGTGGCCGCGGTACTGGCGATCAACCGACTGTGCTCACCGGGCAGCGAATTGGCGATCGAAGAGCGCTGGTACCCAGCCACGGCGCTGGACGATTTGCTGGAAATCGAGGAAGGCAAGATTAACGACACGCGTCTCTATCGCTGCCTGGACCGTATGCTGCCGCACAAGCGCAAGCTGGAACAGCATCTCAAGCAACGTTATGGAGAGTTATTCGGAGCTGAGTTTGATGTGCTGCTGTATGACTTGACCAGCACCTACGTGGAAGGAACGGCAGAAAGGAACCCGATGATGGGCCGGGGATACTCGCGCGATCATCGTCCCGACTGCGAGCAGATGGTGATCGCACTGATCGTGAACCGAGAGGGATTTCCCTTCAGTTATGAGACCTTCGATGGCAACCGTGCGGACGTGTCGACCATGGAAAGCATACTGCGTATGGTGGAACGTAAGTACGGTAAGGCGCGGCGCATCTGGGTGATGGACCGAGGAATCGTGAGCGAGGAAAATCTGGCGGCGATTCGCAAACGGGGAGGACAGTATCTGGTGGGGACGCCGCGCCGCCAGATGAAGCGGTTTGAAGCCGAGTTACTCAAGGAGGACTGGACCCGGGTGCGTCCCGACGTGGAGGTCAAGCGGATGGCAATCCCGCAGGGAGAGGAGACCTATATCTTGTGCCGCACGGCGGGCCGCAAGGAGAAGGAGAGGGCGATCCGAGAACGGTTTTCCACGCGCATGGAGGGGGCTCTTGAAGCTCTGAAGAAAAGTATCGTCAGCGGCCGACTGAAGGACCGCTACAAGATGGAGCGGAGACTGGGGCGGATTCAGGCGCGACATCCGCAAGTCAACGATCTGTTCGAAGTCACTCTGCAGGACACGCCCGCCGGCGTGCGCCTGCTATGGGAAATGAAAAAAGACCGGGAGGCCTGGCGGGACTTGCGGGAAGGCGCCTACATGCTGCGGACCAATCTCCAAGCGGATTCGGCCGAGCAGATGTGGTCCATGTACATGCAACTCACCGAAGCGGAGACCTCGTTTCGCGCGCTCAAGAGTGAGCTTTCGATTCGGCCCTTGTTTCATCAGAAGGAGTCGCGAGTCAAGGCCCACGTCCTGGTGGCCTTTTTAGGTTATGCGTTGTGGGTGACGCTGAAGCATCTACTGCAGCGTCGGCCGGAGATGGTCCCCCAGCTCTCGGCCAGTGGCGGGGGCAATGCTCAGCCGTTATCGCCGATGAAGGCGCTGGCTTTGCTATCTACGCTGCAGAGCGCTGACATCGTTCTGCCTACGACGGATGGACGCGAGATTCGCTTGCGCCGGATTACCGAACCCACGGCCGAACAGAAATCCCTGCTGCACCAGCTCGGACTCAGTCTGCCGGAACGTTTGAAATCTCTCTCAAAATGTAGTGCAGACTTCGCGATAGCCTAAACTGATTCTGAAAGACTTAGGTCGTTCCACATTCATTCCGTGACGAACTTCGGCTAACCCATAAGCAAGGCCATTCTTATCAGTGGAATGTCGTCCGTGGATTGAGGGCCGGCGGCGAGTGGCCAGGCGATTTGGCTTCCCGCAGGGCTGCCTGGGGTCCTTCACGATCTTGGTCATTCCGCGCCGCTCATGGCCGTGCACGCACGGCGCAGGCGAGCGAGGAATCCGCTGTCTCGAGCCCTTTCGGGAACGAGACGCCGGACTACGCCTTCTGCGCCTCGCGCCGGATGGCGTGAGTCAGAGTGCCGTCAAGCGCCTCTTTGGCGGTCTCGTACTCCTGCTGGGTAATCTTCCCCTGCTTGTGCTCGACTTCCAGCTGGAAGAGCTCTTCCTTTAGGGCTTCCAGCAACAAGGACGGCCGAGCCGGGGCAACCGCCGCGGCAGGAGCCACTGTCGCCACCGCAGGAGCCTTGAGCGCCGGGGCGGCTGGCCTCGATACCCGTGGGGTTACCGGCTGGGGCGGCGGCTCGGGCAGATCGAAATCCGCACCCACTCCGCCATCAGCAACATTGACAACCGCTGACCGCTGACGGCTGGCTACGTAGACGGCGCCGACCGCAAGGGCGGCGGCGAATCCGCCAATGATCCACCAGCGATATCTCTGCAATGGGTCCGGAGCGTCGATGGGCGGCCCAAGTCCTCCACCTGGACGCGACTCCGCACCCTGCTGCCCACCACCCATGACGCCACCGCCCGAGGAAGCGCCCCCCGAGGCGCCGCCGCCTTCATTCGACGCCAGCGTGCCGGTTCCCGAAAGCTTGAAGCTCAGGGGCTGCTGAGGCTGCGTCAGGGTTGCCACCTGGATGGTAGCGTCGGCCTGCTGCGGGTCGTTCATGGACTCGAAATGCGCGTCCGGGCCGGGCGCGAACTGCATCGTCTTCGGGACGATCACAACCAGGTGCTGTGTGCCATACACCGGCTTCGGGTCGACGGTGGCCGAGCCGGAATAGGGCAGCTGATAGGCCACCTGGAACTGGGTTTCCCCGGGGCGGAGCGGGAAGATGAACGCGTAACGGTTTTTCTCCCCCTGCGGCACAGGAGCAGAGTTAAGCGGCTGACCACCGGCCGTCTTGGCCATCGACTGCACGATCTTCGCGCCCTCGGGCAGATAAAACTCGAAGTTGTGATCGTTCATCTGGGTCTTGGGCGGTTTGGAAGTATTGTTGACCGCAAACAGACGAACGACCTCGAGCTGGCCTTGCTCCACCTGGAAACGATTGACATCCGCAGTGACCGAGATGCCGTCTAGTTTCTTGCTGACGTCGTTGACTTCGACCTCCACAGACGTGGTTCCCGGCGGCGCCATCCGGTGGTAGGTCACACCTTGGTGGATGGCGCGGATCAGGTGCGGACCCTGATCGTCCAAATTGAAGTGGAAGTTGCCCTTTGCGTCGGCCTTCATGCGAGCCGCTTCTTCCATCCCGTTGCCGAGCTTGATGAGAACGACATCGTCGCCTGCGGCCGGTTTGCCGGTGGTTCCGTTTTTCACCGTGCCGGTGAGGGTCTCGGCGGCGGCGCACGCACCCAGGATCAAAACCAGAAACAGTGCTCTAAACTTGGGGAAGAGTTTCAAACCCTCGCTCCTTTCCTGTCACGGGCTGAAGAAGCAGCCGTCGCCGCAGCCTGTTCGAGGCGCGCGATTTCCGCGAGGATCGCGGCGGCTTCGTCTTCCAGCGCGGTCTTCATTTCCAGGTAATCGGACTCTGGAAACTTGCCCGCCTTGTACTCAAAATTCAGGTCCCGCAGGTTCTCGTAGACGGCTTCCTTGCGCTCGCGCAGATAGCCGAGGCGGGTTTTCACTGGGCCCGTGTAAACCTCGCCCGACATGTAAAAGATGTAGAACAGCGCGCCCAGCGTGACCAGCGCGCAGACAAAAATGGTCACAGGTTAGTCTCCTCGCTCGCTTGATCGCGGAATCGTTCGAGTTCCGCGCCCCGCACCGGTTTTATGCCGTCGGCGAGTGCAGGCGTGGGGCGCATCTTCCAGGCGCGCACCACAAAAACCAGGGTAGCCATACCCGCCAGAAGCGCGGCGAATGGCATGATCCAGGCGACGCGGCCGAAGCCCTTGGTGCTGGGCGCGGCCACCACCGTGGCTCCATATTTCTGCACGAACGATTGAAGGGTTAGATCGTCGTTGTCGCCCCGATCGAGCGCCGCCGCCAGTTCTGTGCGCATGCGATCGGAATACTGACAACCGACATGGTTGCACTCGAGCAGGACCTGACTGCATCCGCAAACACACATCATGTGATGGCCCAGGTCTTTGAAGCGCGCATCGTCGTCGCCGATGCCCAGGAAGGTGAACACCGCGAACACCACCAGTATCCCCTGGGTCGCACGCTTTCGAACCGAGCTGCCTTTTAGTGGCATCAATCGCCGGCTCCCACGGGGGCGGTCTGGATACGGGCGGTGGCGGCCACGCGCACCGGTACCGAGTTCGGAATCAAGGCCATGATGGTGCCAACCAGCATAGTCCACACCCCGGCCCAGATCCACATCACGAGCGGATTGACGTGCACCTTAAGAATGGGCCGGCCAGTGTCCTGGTTAAGGCCTTCATACACCAGGTAGAGGTCTTCTTTGAAAGTGGAGCGGTTGGCCACCATGGTGGCGGTTTGCTGGCTGGCCTTGTAGAAACGACGCTCGGGATAGAGCGTGTCGATTTTCTTGCCGCCCTGGAACACGTCGAGCACAGCCCACTCGCTGCTGTAGTTCGGCTTGTCGTCTTGCGTGTACGACTGGCAGACCAGAGTGTAGGTGCCGATCTGCATCTTGTCGCCGAAGCCCATTTCTTTCTCTTTGTCCTGGTTGAAGGCGCTGCCCACGAACCCAATGATGATGACCGCCACGCCGAAGTGCACGATGTAGCCACCATAGCGGCGAGTGTTGCGGTGTCCCAACTGCACGATGGAGGCGAACATGCCCTGGCCGGTGTGTCGCGAGATAACCTTGCCGCCGCGATAGAATTCGGAGGCGACGGTGAGGGTAACGAGCACGGCAAGCGAAATTGCCACCAGCGAGTAGAAGTAGCTGATGTCCTTCCAGGGGCGCATTCCGAAAGCGACACACAGGACAGCGACGGACAGCGCGCCGACGGCCGGCCACCGGAAATTGCGCTTGAGGCTCTCGAACGAAGTTCTCCCCCAGGCGAGCAGCGGACCAAAGGCCGTAAGCAGCAGCAGCATAAGGGCCACCGGGATGTTGACGCGGTTAAAGAAGGGAGGTCCGACCGTGACTTTCGTGCCCTGCACCCACTCCGAGAGAACCGGGAACAACGTTCCCCACAGAACCGTGAAGCAGGCGACCACGAACAGCAGGTTGTTGAACAGGAAGCTTGACTCGCGCGAGATCATCGATTCCAGCTTGTGTTCACTCTGCAGATGCGAGCGGTTCATCACGTAGAAATAGGCGCATACCGCAAAAACGAGTGCCATGAAGGCAACAAACCATGTGCCAATCGACGACTGCGCGAACGCGTGCACGGAGCTCACCACCCCGCTGCGGGTGAGGAACGTTCCAAAAATCGAGAGCAAGAAGGTCGAGAAGATCAGCCAGACGTTCCAGGTCTTCAGCATGCCGCGCTTTTCCTGCATCATGACCGAATGCAAGAATGCGGTGCCGGTCAACCACGGCATCAGCGATGCGTTCTCGACCGGATCCCAGCCCCAGTACCCACCCCATCCCAGCACAGAGTAGGCCCAGTGCGCGCCCAGGAAGATGCCGCAGGTGAGAAACCCCCAGGCGACCATGGTCCAGCGGCGGGTGATGTGGATCCACTTTTCGCCGGGATAACGCATGATCAACGCGCCCAGTGCGAAGGCGAACGGTACGGTCATCCCCACGTAGCCCAAGTAGAGCATCGGGGGATGAATTACCATTTCAGGGTATTGCAGAAGAGGATTCAGCCCGGAGCCGTCCTGCGGGATTGGTCCCTGCATCAGGGCGAACGGATGGGCGGCGAAATTCAGCAGGAGTAGGAAGAACACCTGCACCCCGGCGAGGACCACCGAAGCATTCGCGAACAAGCGCTGGTCGGTCTTGTAGCGGAGGCGCAAGACCAGTCCATAAGTCGCCAACAGCAACGACCAGAACAGCAGCGAGCCTTCCTGGCCGGACCAGAGGACCGCAAACTTGTAGGCCACCGGCAGTTCCCTGTTGCTATGGTGGAACAGATAGGCGATCGAGAAATCATCGTTGAAGGCGGCCGTCACAAGCACCACCGCTGCCAGAAGCACAGCAGCGAAGGCACCGATGCCGGCTCGCCGGGCGGTTTCTCCCAAGCGTTCCGAGCCCGGCCCGCCGCGAACCAATGCGAGCACGCCCGCCAAGAAACAATAGACGCTCAAGGCAAGCGCCAGTAACAGCGCATAGCTGCCGATTTGCGGCAGCGCAAGACTACTCATTTGGGACATGTGAAAACCCTTGCATATCTTTGCAGAAACGAGCGGCCAGGGCAACCCGGAAGCAACCAAGCCGGCCCCGCACCCCTATACTGCCTCGGAGTTCTTCCCGAAATACCTCAGATTGCGCTGAGCGGGCTCGAATCGACAAAATAGTTACCGCATGAATATTTTAACGGTATCCGGCTGGTTAGCATATCTTTCTCATGCCCCGGCCAGTAAGGACAAGTACCAGAAGTACAGGGGGGACGGTTGCCCAAGGGACCAGGTGGCCATAGCATACCCTGCATTTGATTAGCCATTCTGACACGGCTGAACCGCCTGTCGAAGAACTGGCCTTCTTTCAATATGGGAAGGCATTGCAACCAAACCGTTGCCCAAGGCACCCGCCCGAGCGGGAAGGGCGTGCAGGAAGGCAGATGCCTCCCCGGCCGTAGCTGGCGCAGGCAACTCAGATTCCTGCGTCGCGCAACACAGTTTCGCCGACGCGCAAGGGCGCTGGCTGGTCGTCGATAAGCAGGACTTCGGGCACGAGAGATTCCGCCGGACGCCCAGATCTGGGCAGACTCACTGTATTTCACGTGCACCGAGCCCGGAGTTACGCTGAGTGCTGACGCTGGTTGCTGTAGCGGGCGGTAATTTCCTGCTCGGCGAGCAGCCAGTGCTCATGCTCGTGCCCGGATTCGTGTCCGCACTGCTCCCACAGTTCGTAGGCACGACGGCGGATTTCCTCGTCCAGGTTGATGGGAACCAGGTTCTTGCGAACTTCCGACAGAGCCTTTTTCAGCTCTTTGAGTTCCGGTTGCAGGGCCTGCATTTCCGTTGTGGTGATGGGCGTCTCAGGCGTCGAGCCGTTGGTTTTGGTGCGGGTGTTCGTCCGAGGGGTCTTTGCTTTTGCCATTTTGGAGTACTCCTTGCAATCTCCTAAACGAAGAAGTGAGTCGAATTGATGAACAAGCCAAATGCGCACGCGTTGCTCGGGACCAAGGATCGAGCTCGAGTTTCGCAGCGGATGATATTTCTACTATAGCGCGGGTGGTTGCAGATGTGGCGGAGAGAAACCCAAAAAATTGTGGGTGGGGAGACTGGAAAGTAACTTTTTCTACCGTGATTTTCCTAGCGCGATTCGGTAAACGATTTCAGCGGAAGTCGTGCGAACTGGTTTCCGCGCGGGTCACGAAGAGTGGAAGCACACGCTCGGCTTTCACGGAGATCACATTGTCCTGATTTTGCAGGATGCCTTCGACCATCAGGAAGCGTTCCGCGATGAGCAGAATGCGGTTTTTCTGGAGCAGGTCCGGAGTGACGATCGCATTGGCGATGCCGGTTTCGTCTTCCAGGCTGAGAAATACAAAGCCCTTCGCCGTGCCCGGACGCTGGCGCGCGATGACGCATCCTCCGATGCGAAGACGCTGACCGCTGGGGATCGATTTCAATGCCGAAGCGGGGTGGATGCCGAGCGCTTTCATCTCGGCGCGGCGGTACGCCATGGGATGCGGTCCGACCGTAAGACCGGTACCGTGAAAATCGGCGATCAGTCGCTCTTCGTGGGTCATGGCTGGGAGCGGCGACGGGGAATCGGGTTCAGGAAATTCTTCCAGCAGCGGTCCGGACCGGCGCACGGCTTTCTCGACTTGCCAGAGGGCATCGCGGCGGTGGAAGAGTACCGCGTGGCGAGTATCGAGTACCGGGTCTTGCGGAATTTTCAATTCCCAATTGCCGATTGTCGAATTGAAATCCTTGTTCTTATCAATGGGAAATTGGAAATTGGAAATCGGAAATTTCTTTCCGACGGAATTCAGCGCACCGACTTCAGCGAGCGTGGTGAGTTCGTCCTTGCGAAGTTCCGGGACGCGGCGGGTCAGGTCATGAATGGAGGCGAAGGGAGCGAGGCTGCGTTCGCGAACCAGCGCCTGCGCTGCCGCTTCGCGCAGCCCGCGAACATATTTGAGGCCGAGGCGAAGGGCAAGTTCGGGGGTGTCTTCCGCGGGATGTTTCTTCCCCCCCGCTGGGGCTGGGTCTTCTTCGGGTTTGTTCCCACGGCTTACGCCGTGGGCTTCATTCTGGCGCCGTTCCGCGGCTGAATCGGCACTCTGTTGTACAGGTAGGTTCCTAGCAAGCCGCGTAACTGGTTTTGGGTGACGGGGCGTGATGGAACCAATTTCATCCCAGGAAACCTCGACCGAGGTAGTTTCTGCTCCGATATGTAGATTGACCGTTTTCAAGTCCACGTCAGTTTTTAAGTTTTGGCTGACCGTGCACGGCTGACAGCAGATCGCTGGTTCGCCAACCACCAATGACCGACGACCAGGGACTGGCTCCAACGTGCACAACCAATCCGACTTCGTCACATCAACCGGCAGAATTTTCAGCCCGTGCCGCTGGGCGTCTTTCACGATGGTGGCCGGGTGGTAGAAGCCCATCGGCTGGTTATTCAGCAGGGCGGCGGTGAAGGCGCCCAGATAGTGACACTTCAGCCACGCGCTCGCGTAAGCGATCAAAGCAAAGCTGGCCGCGTGAGATTCGGGGAATCCATAGAGCGCGAACGACGAGATGGAAAGAATGATCTGCTCCTGGGCTTCCTGCGAGAGACCGTTGCGTGTCATACCATCCCGCAATCTCGCTTCGATTTCTTTCATGCGAGCTTGCGAACGCTTGAATCCCATGGCGCGACGCAATTCCTCGGCTTCGCCTCCGGTGAAGCTGGCGCTGATCATGGCGATGCGCAGCAACTGCTCCTGAAAAAGCGGGACCCCCAGCGTGCGTGCCAGCACCGGTTCCAGCAATGGGTGCGGGTAGGTGACAATTTCGCGCCCCTGGCGGCGCTTTAGAAAGGGATTCACCATCTGGCCGACGATCGGCCCCGGGCGAATGATCGCCACCTGCACCACAATGTCGTAAAAACGCTCTGGGCGCAGGCGCGGCAAGCACGACATCTGCGCCCGGCTTTCGATCTGGAACATGCCGACTGTGTCTGCCTTCTGTAATGTGGAGTAGACCACGGGATCATCAGATGGCAGGTGAGCGAGGTCGACTTCTTCGTGATAGTCCTTCGAGATGAGGCTGATCGAATCTTCCAGCACGGCCATCATGCCGAGGCCGAGCAGGTCCACCTTAATAATGCCCATGTCGGCGCAATCTTCTTTATCCCACTGCACTACCACGCGGCCCGGCATCGTGGCGGGCTCGAGCGGGACAACGGAATCGAGTTGTCCCTGGCAGATGACCATGCCCCCAGAGTGCTGGCCGAGATGGCGCGGCAGGTCCTGGACGGCGGTGCATAACTCGAAATACTTGCGCAGGCGGGGATGGTTCAGGTCAAGTCCGGCGTCGTGGAAGCGGCGATCGAGGGCGTCATTGGCATCGCGATATTCCCACGTAGCGACGGCGGCCGAGACCTTGTTCAAAGTTTCCAGATCGAACCCCATCGCCTTGCCCATTTCGCGCGCGGCCATGCGATTGCGATATGTGATCACATTGGCGGTCATGGCGGCCCCGCGTTCTCCGTAGCGCTGGTAAATGTGCTGGATCACACGCTCGCGCTGGTCGCCGCTGGGCAAGTCGATGTCGATGTCAGGCCACTCCCCGCGTTCTTCGGAGAGGAAGCGCTCGAAAAGCAACTCCATGCCGACAGGATCAACCGCGGTGATGCCCAGCGAGTAACAGACCGCGCTGTTGGCGGCCGAACCGCGTCCCTGGGCGAGGATGTTCTGCTCACGGCAAAAGCGAACGATATCCCAGACGATAAGGAAGTAGCCGGCGAGATCGAGTTTCTCGATAAGATTGAGTTCACGCTCGATCTGGCGCCGGGCACGCTGTTGCAGGTCTTTATTGTGATTGTGGAAACGGTTGAGCGGAACGGCAGATCCAGACAGTGAGATGCCATAACGCCAGCGAGCCCCTTCGTCGGTGCGCTGGCGCAGGAACGACATCATGGTCTGGCCTTCAGGGACGGGATACCGGGGGAACTCGTATCCGAGGTCGCTGAGCTTGAACTCAAGGCGGGAGGAAAGCTCGACAGTGTTGATGATGGCTTCCGGCAGATCGGCGAAGAGTTGCGACATCTCTTCGGAAGACTTCAGGTTACGTTCGGAGTTGCGCGCCAGCAGTCGTCCCGCGGTCATCAGGGTATGGTGGTGACGGATGGCGGTGAGGACGTCACAAAGTTCGTGCTCCTGCGGAGTGGCGTAGCAGACTCCGTTCGTGGCCAATAGAGGAAGCTGGAGAGATCGGGCAATCTCAAGAGCTACTCGATTGCGGACTTCTTCCTCGCGCTGCAGGTGGCGCTGCAATTCGACGTAGACGTGGTCGCGGCCGAAGATTCCGGCAAGCCGGTCGACACAACGATAGGCTTCAGCCGTTCCTCCCCGCTTTAAAGCCGAAGCCAGCGGACCCTCGTCGCCGCCGGTCAAGCAGATCAGACCGGCAGCGTGTTGTTGCAGTTCATGCTCCAGAACGGCGCCCTCGTCCTGCTTGGCGCGAAGCTTCATCCGCGTGATCAGTTGGCAGAGATTCTGGTAGCCGGCACGGGAGGCGACAACCAGAGGAAGTCGAAAGGGGCTTCCAATTCCCAATTTCCGAGTGCCAGTTTTTGATGCAGAATGCGATGGTTTCTCAATGGGCAATGGGCAATGGGCCCACGTAACCTCTGCCCCAATGTGAGCCTTCACACCCGCTTTCTTGGCAGCCAGGTAAAAACGCGGCGAACCGTAAACCCCGTCGCGATCAAGCACAGCCAGGGCAGGCATGTTCAAGCCAACGCAAGCCGAAATCAGATCCTCGGGCAGGGAAGCGCCTTCAAGGAAACTGAAAGCGGAGCGGGAGTGGAATTCGACATACATCGGGGAACAGTTCTCGGTTCTCAGTTCCAAGTGGAACCCAGCCACGACCCGCACAAATCTGCACGGATCAAATAGTCGAGGTGGAAGTCAGATTTTCTGTCCATGTCTCCGCAGGTGGTTTTTCTGAGAACCGAGAACGCTTTTCAGTCATACATCCCCTCCACAAACCATCCCCCCCCGAGCAAGTCATGCACCAGTCGATAAAGAGCTAGGTCAGCTTTACTCGGCACAGCGATATCCCATTCATCGCGCGCCCAGCCATCCTGCTCCCACCAGTCTCCCGAGGAGCGCCAGGGGCCGGCGATCCAAAGAATCTCTCCATGCACTTCTTTTCGTTTGGGACAGGCGACGTGCACAGGCTGGCCATCGCGCAATGTAACCGTAGCCCGCAGCGGGGGACGAAACATGCGCAACCCGGTTACTGGAGCCTTGCAAGAAGCGCTGTCCAATTTTTCTTTTTGTCCTTCGGGAGCGGCGGGTACGAAGCGTTGCATGCGGAATGCTTCGGGACGGTGTGAATCCAGCAATTGCATGGAGCCGACTTTGTCCTCTCCCACCATGCCGGCAATGCGCGCCAGGGTGAGTTCGAGCTTTTCCGGCTCGGGGGTGGGCGGCAGGAACAGGTCGCCCTGTATCGTGCGCGCCTGGGCAGGCTCTGCGGACAAATGAACTCTCCGGATCGGCGCACCCGGCGGATGCGCTTTGAGATCGAGTTGCAGCAGTTTGAGGAACACTTTGCTGTCGAGCATGGGAACGGGGAGGTGGAGAGTGCGAACAAATAAAGAAGATGCTCGCGAGGCATCTTCAATCTCAATCTGCTGAGCTGGCACTCGGCCTGGACGAGCGGGGATGCCCGTCCCTCCCTCATCGGTGGTATTTTCTGGGGCGGAATGTTCTTTCGCGAGGTGGTATCCACTCTCCAACTCCAACTGCAGGCGCAGTTCCTGTGCAGCCAAAGCCCGTGCGGCGAGACGGAGACAAAGCTGATCGAGCATTCGTGCGAGAAGGAACGCGAGAGGCTCCAGCAGCACCAGCGGATA
>Ga0137418_10000227_pt1 | contig 46999 bp, 37 predicted proteins | sample CZODoug3_1_2_16f_FD_122242 | JGI IMG/M metagenome (GOLD analysis project Ga0137418, IMG submission 122242) | Vadose zone soil fungal communities from Angelo Coast Range Reserve, California, USA - CZODoug3_1_2_16fungal (Hybrid Assembly) | ecosystem: Environmental > Terrestrial > Soil > Vadose...
CGGTTTGCTTTTTCTGACGCTCGGCCTCTCTTTGCGGTTCCTCTTGTTTCTCGAGTTTCACGGCTTCGGCAAGGGCACCTTCAGCTTCGGTGTTGAGTCGTTTGGAATAAATGACAAGCTCAAAGTCACCGGAGAAAGAAGAGCGGACAAGCTTGAAGGAATACTGTGAATCTTCCCACGACGCGACTAGCTTTTGCTTCACGTCATATCGAACGTTCGTCGCGGAATCGATTTCCAGTGGAATCTTTGTCGGCGGGCCATACTTCTCCGAAATGGACTTCACCATGTCCTCCGTGGTGAGTCCTTCCGTGGAGGTTCGATCGTAAGTCACAGAAATCTTGTAGAGTGCGCCGTTGTAAAAGGAGAAGAGAATCTGTTCGACCGTATCAGATCGGAACGAAGTCCCGGGAAGGTTCGGCGGCCACCAAGTTAGTTCCTGAATCAGCGCTGTACGGCTGTGAATCACCTTTACGTCTGCTAACTTCTGGTCTGTACGCTCCAACACTCTGGTCAAGCTCATTCCAAAGGTAAAGTGCCGATACTTGGAAAGATCCTGTCCACGAAGGAATGGCGCCGTAAGGAGCAAGACAACAAGACAAAGAATTGAACTACGAATCGTTTTCATTTTTACCTCCGATCTCGCTGCTCTTTTTCCCCTCTGCCGGACAACTTGAGGGGCGGACTTGGCCCACCCCTCTCCAAACGAAAGGACCTGCTGGCTTCAGGCTGCTACGGCAGCGGCGACCTTGTGGAAAGTCGAGTTAGCGACGTCAAAGGTTTCAACCTGAGGACCTCCCTCAACTACCGTGGCGAGGATCTTCGTCACTTCTGGGTAAGTTCCGCGGTTGTAAGCCTCGGCATTCTCCGCTTTGTCCCACAGACTGATTGCGAACGCTTCCGTGCCGCCCTGTCCAACGAACGTGATTTCGTCCTGGAATCCTTTCTGTTTTCGAAGCAGTGGGAGGATGTCCTTCTCCAGCCTCTGGGTAAACTCCGCAACGCTATTGGGCTTCAGATGCATGTAAACTCTGCGTGCAAACATGACACTCTCCTTGGTTCTCGATGCCAAAGGGGTGATTCAGATAACCACCGGTGGTTCAGTACTTCTGAAGACTCCCTCAGTCCGTTAACCATGATAGGTTAATTAACTTGACGTGTCAAGTAGAATCTGAGATTATTTTTATGGTTAACCTGCCTTGTTAAGCTGCGGGAGGGAGGGATGGCATTTTCTGCGCCTCCGATGAGCCCGACGCAGCGCGGGGAGAGTGGAACCCCACTGTGGTAGTTCACCTTTTCTCATCACATCAGAGTGGCACCGCTGATGACCATAGAGATCATCTGGTATCTCAGCGGCTTCGGGGTTACACTCTCTTAACCGTACCGTTATATCTTTTCCTGCATATACATACGCCGTTCGCAGCCACCGCTGGGATCGAAGATACTGACGTAAGGCCCGCTGGTATCAGGGACCTTAATATCGCGGGAGCTTACTTTGCGATGCCGAACCCTTTTTCCAAGGGTGCGTCAATCTTCGTGAAAATCCGCACAAACATCGAATTCTTCCAAAGCCGCGCAACGGTGGCCCGCTCCACAGAAGGCGTCGGGATGACGGTGATATTCCACAATGTGAGCCCGCCATTTTTACTGGTCTTGCAGGGCTGGATATTGGACGGAATGCACCTCAAGTGAGTAGCCGCGCAGGTGCTGCCTCCCTCCTCCGTAGTACGAGCGATGTACACAGAGAATTTGAAGCGGATTTTCCGTCTTGAACTCTTTTTCAAATCACGCCTCTGACTAGATTCTGTCACAGGCCGATAGGGACTCGCTGCACATTAGGGCACGGCCAAAACCGGACGATACCTCAGATCGTGACGTTGGTAAGAGGCAGATTTTCCACAATGGGGACATTCTAATGTGAGGCGGTTGGAAGAAAATTCCAACTTGTGCGGTGAATACGATCCGGCAAATGGCGGGTTTTTGGGTATCGTGTACGGGAATTCCTTGCCGCAGGCCGAACACGTCAATATCCGTTGACTCATTTCACCCAACTTTCCCTCGCTCCGAGAATAAATCAGCAAGAGTTTGCAGACTATCTGGTTAGCGGCACCGCTGGATTTGACGCTTTCTCGGGAGTTCCCGTCCCACCCGATTCCCTTCAGTTAGTTTCCTTGTTCCGGTTGCTCGGCGGAAGCCGTCCCGACCGTAACTTATCTCTTGTAAAATTTGGCGTTCGGCTTGCAGCCAATCTTCTAAGGGCGAGCCATTCGCCTTACTCTGATGAATTTCGTAAGCGCGTTGTTGAATCCGATGGTCAAGCATAACGTCCGGTAGTTGATCCATTCTTTATCCCCTTTTAGTCAGGCTTCTGTGGGCCGACATGCCAAGCAATTGAGTTCTTGTCCCACGTGCTCAAGCCTTCCCTGCGGCATCGTAACCCAATGACGGTGGGTCCAAGGCGGATCGTGACGGACATGCTGTTGATGCCCGCACTGTAGGTCAGCCACCCAGTCGCGGCTCTCGTCCATATGAAAATCAACGATCTTTTGCATCGTCCCAGCTTTTACTTGCATAGGTTGCATGTGTTCCTTTTTAGTGTGGGGAGCAGGGCAGGGTTGAACAGGCATTTACGAGGGAAGAATAAATCAGTAAGAACCGGGATACTGTCCAATTAGAGACACTTTCATTTGCGAAGGCGGACGGGGTGCCGTGAACATCAAAACGCAAAGAGTTAGATCACAAAAAGTCGCATCGGTTGAATTTGTTTGATCCGGCTGTGGCCGTAATCTCAACGTGACTGCCCTTCTTTAGCTTCACATCAGCGCCATTTTTGTAAGTTAGGGCATTTTCAATATCGAGAAGCCGATGAATTCGTGCAGACTTGGCAATGCGCGGTTCCGTCATTTCCTTCTTCACGCTGACACGGATTATGTTCTCAGATTCTTTGTGACGGTTCGTATGTAGCATGGGCCTATCATGGCATCGAGACGGAAGTCGGCGCTGTCTCATTTCGTACAGTTTGCGAAATACTGAAACGCATAATTAGTCGTGTAGTACGACGGACAGTAGAGAATTATTCACCTGAAGTCCGCCGTTGTACTTGATGAAACCCAGCTTCTTGAATTTGTTCATGAACAGGTTTACTCGCGTGCGTGAGGTGCCGATCATCTCCGCCAGCGTCTCCTGTGAGATTTTTGGCAGCACGCTTTCAGGGTGCTCTTGCTTCCCATATCGAGCAAGCAACAAAAGAGAGCGTGCCAGCCTCTTTTCGGTGGAATTGAATAGATGGTCGACCAAGTCCTCTTCGATCCGAATGTTCCGTGTCAGGACGTAGTTTATGAAAAGATCGGATAGATCGTGCTGTTCATGGAGTACCGTTTGCATTTCTTTCTTGTCGATAACTAGCACCGTGCTTGGTACGGTTGCTTTGGCATTGCCCATGCGAAGCGGCTGACCCGCCAGACACCCCTCACCAAAAAAATCACCCGGCCCCAAGAGGGTTATGATCGCCTCCCGGCCAGACTCGCTCACAACGGTGATTTTCACAGCACCTTTTTGTATATACATGACGCTGTCAGCGGGGGAGCCTTGCAAAAAGACAGTCTCTGCCCCCTTGAGCGGCCTAACCCTTTTTGCCACTCCAGCCGAGTCAAGAAAAGCTTGAGCATCGAATGCTCTCTTTTTCTTGGACACGGCCTTGAATTTTTTGTTGCCGGAATTCATTCGCTCCATCCCTCCGTTCGGGATAAGTCCATTATAAATCCAAACTGGACTTGCTGCGTCTCATCCATGCCCTCAAACTTTGTCCGCAAATACTAGCGTTGGGGGCACTACATATAGATGGGTGTCTCGTTCGGGACAGTTTTCCGTCCATGTACAAACGATAATTTGACTAGAGCATGGTGTGGCGAGGGCCGACCTCTCGCCTTAAATGGGTGCCAACTGCCCCCCCCTAATCGTTCAAGTTCCGGCACCCGTAACCACTCTACCGAAACCGCTCCCAGCGCGTGTTTTCCTCTTGACGAACCGAAGTTTGGTCAGAACGGACTGATGAGAGACGGAGAATTGAAATACCCAAAGTGGGAACGCGAGTTTCAAGACACAATCCTCGAATTTGACCAAGATAAATTGCCCGAAAAAGCACAGAGATTTGAGACTGCGGTTTCCGTGCGGCTTCAAGAACTTGCCTCTGACAGTGACCATCACGATGAACGGGAAGCAATTGCCGACGCAACGACTACTATCTGCGTCTTGAAGAAATACAAGTTTGATCCCCGCAATAAGTCAAAGTAAAATGGGTCGGTAATCGAATCTCTGAAAATGGCAACACGAGCAAATCAACAATTTGCCCACGTTCTCCGGTTCAAGAGTCCAAGTTGCGGCAAATCCATCAGTGCTGTGCGGTTCAGCGAAGATATGAGTCGAGAAATGATCGCTCCTCTTATGTTCCAACAGAGATGCGAGTGTGGTTGGTCAGGGCAGTTGGCCGGGCTTTCAGCGACACGCCATGCCGTTAAGTTCGCTTGAGTTTTACGGGCGGAAATCGAAGGTGAGAGTAACGTTGGTTTCAGTTTTGGCGGGTTCACACTTCCATTCCTTGAGGGCTACTAATGTGGCGTCCACCAAAATAGGATGCCCGCCCACAACGTTTGCGCCCTTCACTTTTTCCATCTGGCCCTACAACGACTTCCACCCTCACCGAGCCAGCGAGGTTATCTCGAATAACAGGGTCATAGTTCATAACGAATCGAGGTCATCTGGTACTGGACCGTACCCCGAATAACTTTGGCCTTAAATCAGGTTCCTAGTTTGCTGATTTTCCGCAGTGAGGGCAGTCGAGCGTGAGGCGGCTGGAAGATAATTCTGGCTTGTGGGGTGAATACGACGCGGCAAATGGCACGCCCTTGGCTATCGTGTGCGGGAATTCTTTCCCGCAAGCCGAACACGTCAATATCCGTTGGCTCATGGTCTCCCTTGCAGGCTGAGTGCCTCGTTTACCTTGAGAAACTGGCGACAGCGGCTGCTTCCGTATTGCAGACCTCGAAGACCTTCACAAGCTTAGTGATTCGAAGAATTTCGTGAAATCTAGGCCCGAGGTTGCTGAGCTTGAGTGTTCCGCCCCGGGCTCTCGCACTCACGTGCAGCGAGACCAATATCCCGAGCCCTGTACTGTCGATGTATTCCATGTGGTCCATGTTCAGAACAATGTTCTTGTTTCCCTCGGCGATTAAACTTTTTACTTTCTCGCGCAGAGCGTCGCTTTCCTCGCCGAGCATAATGCGACCGTCGAGCGCTACAACGGAAGCGCCATCCACCTCGCTGCTCGTTAGTTTCAATTTCATGTGGCTTTGTTCCTGGCAGACCGCTGTTCCTGATTCAATTTCTCGGTGCACATCGCAATTTCGTCATCAATGGGTTTGATTGCGGAAGCAAGCTGGAAATCATGCGGACGCTTTAAGTATTCATCGAACAATGAGTTTCTCTTGGCTTTCAAATCGTCGCGCTTTTTCTTCCAATCATCTGTCTCTACTAACGTGGTCCGTGTAATCAGTGTTCCACCTATTCTAGGGAAAGCCTTGAGCGAGAGGTTATTGATTCCCTCGTAGAAAGTGTGCGCCAACAGCCACCGAAAAACTGTCTCTTTCTGGACACTGTTCGCCAAAGGTGTCTCTAATTCGACAGTCTAGGTTCCGCCTAGTTTTGCTCACGGGGTTCCGTTCGCCTTGGCGAGAGGTGGGAAGCTCCTTCGGGTTGAAAAACTTGTCAAAGCTAGACGAATAGCGCCAGTCGCACCCCTCAACTTCGCAATAGTAAAAACGGGTGTGTAGTGCTCCCCTCTAAAACTGGACACCTCATCTAGGTAGAATCAGGGCCTCCAAACAGGAGGCAACATGGGCAGGAAACCACGCGTAGATCGATCCCCGGAAGAGAAGTGGCAGATCGTGCAGGAAGGCATCAAGAGCGGGAACGTCTCGGAGACGTGTCGGCGTCACGGGATCGCTCCGAATCTGTTCTATCGCTGGAAGGATGAAGCGGAACAGGGAGCGAAGGCAGCGCTTGGGGGGAGAAGCGCTGCCGCGGCGGAAACCGAGAAGGACCATCGCATCCGACAGTTGGAACGGGCGTTGGGGCGGAAGTCGCTGGAGATCGAAATCCTAAAAAACGTCGTGGGGGAGTGAGCTGTGGTGCGGTTCACTCCCAGGCGCGAGAGATGGTGACCGAGGGCTACACGGCCACGCTGGTGGCGGCGACGTTGGCCATCAGCCGATCGAGTCTCTACTACCGAAAGAAGCCGCGCGGCAGCCGGGCGGACCGCAGCTACGATGAGCAGATCGTGATGGCGTGCGGAGAGAAGTTGGCCTACGGCTATCGGCGAGTGGCGTGGTGGCTGCAGCGTAAGAAAGGGCTGCCCGTGAATCGCAAGCGGGTGTTACGGGTGATGCGAGAACGTGGGTTGCTGGTGCGTTCGCGTCGTCTGCGCGCACGACGGAAGAAAGAGTGGGGCCGCGTGGAAGCAGCCAAGCCGAATCAGATCTGGCAGTCGGACATGACCAAGATCTGGGCGGGTCCTGCCGTGGGCTGGGCGTACCTGGTTTGCGTGACCGATTGCTGTACGCGGGAGATCGTGGGATGGAATCTCTCGCATCGCTGTCGGACCGAAGACGCGCTCGCAGCGGTGGAGCAGGCGGTGCTCGAACGGCTGCCCGAGGGCAGCCGCGAGGAGAACTTGACGCTGACCACCGACAACGGAACGCAGTTCACTTCTTCACGCTTCTTGGAGACGTTGGGGCGGCTCGGCATCACCCATCGGCGGACGGCGTATCATCACCCGGAAGGCAACAGCTACATCGAACGGTTCCATCGCAGCTTGAAAGAGGAGGAAGTCTGGACGGCGGAGTATCGCAGCTTGGAAGAAGCGCGAGCCTCGATCGCTCGTTGGATCGCGGAGTATAGTCACGACCGGCCTCACCGCGGAGTCCAAAATCGCACTCCGCACGAGGCTTTCTTGGCTTTCGCAGGTGTACTAAAAAACGAGGCCCTGACTGTCTAAATTAGCGGGGAGCACTACAACCCCGCCCTTTTACTTTTCTTGGTCGGAGTAATCACGTTCCAACTGTTCTCGGGTGAATCGTTGGGGATAGTGCGGAGGCGAGAGGACCAGCCAAGAGCATATTGGACAATTCTGGCGGTTCAGGTGGCTAGCATCGTGCTACTGTTGTTTTGCACTACGTGCATACGCGCTAGAGCGCGGAGCCTGACACAGCTTTAAGTTTGGCGTTTGCGGATTTTAGAAATAGCCGAGATTAAATCTTCCATCTGCTCTGGCGGAATGTTCTCCAGTTCGATTCTAAAATTAGTTTGGTTGCTCCAGCTATTTTCTACCGTGCCGATTCCCTGGAGTGCTTCAGCATAGCGGTTTAAATCGGCTTGACGTTTCTGGTATACGGGGTCTGACTCTCGCAGCGCCTGTTCCGCTTGGCGCTCCATTCTAAGTTCAGCAGATTTCTTCCGTTTCTCCGCTAGGGTCTGTCTGACTGAATCAGTTGCAATCGTTAGATGTGAATCTTCATCTGTACCCCAAATTTGCTTATCGCCTCGGGGCTTAATCGCATCGCCGGATTCGTCGGCATTGCCATAAAATTCCTGACCAGCACGGCCAAACAATTCCGTAGAGCCGTCCTTCCATATCACGGTCAGGAGCGACTTTGTAATTTTCACAATCTGGCCCAATCTTTCTACTCCGGAGCCTGGACGGAACAGAGCAACCGCCGCGCCGAGTTTAAATGGGCTTTCTGGTTTAGTTTTTTTGGCAGGCTTCATCTGTTCACTTTTCGGGATGTTCTTCGTTCCACCTGTCGCGGGCATGTTCGAAAACACGGGTATAGATTTGCGGTTGGCCGCGCAGGTCGCACTCTATAAAACATGCTTGCGCTTTGGCGCGGAATTTTCCGTCTGGGTCTGTCTTGGCGTACTTAAAATTATAGATTGCTTCCTCGGCTTCAGCCCAGAGAGAATCAGCATCAAGCTTCGCTAACGGTTTTTCCTTCATCGCGTTCACTTTCCGGACAAAAGCCAAGGTTCGGCCTCCCTGCCTTGTCATCTCTTGTGTTCCTTTTTTGAGTTTCGGCGCTCATGCTCTGCCCGTGCTTCCTCAAGCTGAATCACAAAAACCTGACGCGGCGGCTTCCCGAATCCGTAGTGCTTCCAAGTCTAGGTCAGAGAAACCGACTGAGGAGGGGTCTGCCATGCTGAACCTTTCTGCGCAGAGGGAAACGGGGGAGATGATTATAACAGGGTTGACAGAAGCGTCTTCACTGCATCGGGTTCAGACGGCGATTATTCTACTCCGCGTTTCCCAATGAACGCGGAAAACATGACTGACATGAGCGCGAAAACCAAAAGTAGATGAATTAGAACGCCAGCGACGTGAAACACGAAGTAGCTCACTCCCCACGCTAAGAACAAGAGGACGGCTGATGCTAGCCAAAAGGTAGAACCGCGCATTTTGTCCCCGTCGTTCGTTTTTGGCAGAGGGACAGCGGGGAATGTGATTATAGCAGGCTCCGGAGAAACCGCACGATTTCAACCGCGGCAAACACAAACCAGAACGCTTCACACCGCTGCTGTCTACAAAAATGAACAGCCGCTATAATTCAAAATCTGTTGTGGCGAGAAGAATTTGCCCCCCCAGCGAACGGTTCCTTAGTTGCATCGATTTCTCTCACTTCACCCCATTCGGCGTCAGTGGAAATAACCATCGGCCATTCGGTTATGAAACCAGCATACAAAATCTTGCCTTTCTCATTCGAAAAGACCGCGATGTTCGCCTTTGTTGGTGTGTTCGACTCCATACATCTGCCTAGGACTTTCTGTAGCTCCAACCGACCATCCCTGTTCATCGCCATTTTTGTCGCTCCTTCTGCCCTTCCTTGGGGACTCAACGTGCACCTTTAAAGCAGGCTCTGCAGAAACCGCATGATTTCAACCGCAGCGAACACGAACCAGAACATTTCGAAGAGGAGCTTTTTCAGTGGCCAGCCGAGACTGATTTAGAGCCGCGATGATTCCTGAGACAGTGGGCTTAGGCACTGCACGCTCCTCTCCATTCAAAAGAGCAACGTGCTGCGTTAGCTACTAGAGCTAGTCCAAGGTCGCTGAGATATTGCAGGAGGACACCGCGATGGGCCCCAATGAGTTCAAGAAATACTACGATGATGTCGCACGACAGGGCCGAGCTTCGTTCAAGGTCATCTTCAAAGCTGCGCCGGATGACGACGATTTTTCGAAACTCGAACCAGTAGCCCGTGTAATTGTCGTTGCTAAAGACCCAACACCTGGCGCAAAGCCCCTTCAGTGAAACCTCAGAGATGTCCGCCAGGGCCGCCGAGCGTGAGGTAGAGATCAAGATCCTTAACGTATTAGGTGTGGTCAAGAGCACGTGGTATCGGCTGACCGGAAAAGCGAAACCCCAGCCCTATCAAGTTACAATCACTGTCGAGCCACATCCGGAGTGGGAAAAGGAATACTCGCACAAGGACTTTCCAATGGAGGTCATGCTGGGCCGCAACCCGCCAAAGCATGTGTGGATGCCCCGAAAGGGGGCAGGATCATCTTGGGTCGACAAGCCCTGAACACTGCACGAATGGTGCCTTGGAGAAATTTCGCCCAAGCTATTCAGGGGGACTCACGCGCGGACTCAACTACCAGTCTGACCTCGCCGATGGCGATCGAGTGGTTCGGAATGGATTTGATTTTGGAACCTGCGTGAGTCCTGTAAGCCAAGCCGATTGCGAAGATCACTGAATTAGCTTTGGCATCGTTGGATCCAACAATGCAGACGCGGGAGTTGCGGAATGTCCGAACGCCGCAGCTGAAAACTCACACGTAACCCTGCGGGTGTGGCTACGGCTTTAACCTCAGAAACGTCACCCCGTACCCGCCCAGCGTCACCGAGACTTTTTGCTGTACGGCCGTGATGTTCACTGGGACTGGGCTGCTAATCGCGCTCGTCTTCCCGTCAATGGTAAGCGACGTCGCGCTAGTGAACGTCCCCAAGGCGGAAACATCAATAATCACCGTTCGCGGGTCTCCACCTCCATTATTATCAGACGTCGAATGTACCGCGCGATCCGCGACCATGACGACCACGGATCCATCCCCATTCTTTGTCGCAAGGATCTCCGCGCTCGACGTCTCCGTCACGATTAATTGCAAAATGTCAGGCCCGGGAGAACCCGGCGTGACAGGGAACATCTGCTCCAACCAATAGTCCACCCAGTAGCTCCGATACGTGCTTCCCGTGTTGTAGTCCACCTCGCCGGACTGTGCGTCGGCGTCATAAACCCAGTGATACAGCGCCTGATTGCCGGCCTTCCCAAGTTGTGAAAAAACGTAGGGCCGCCAGGCTGCAAAAAACGCGCTGGTCCCCCGTGGATCCGTCACGAAGGTCTGCGTCGGAATACAATTGCTCGTTCCATTACCGTTGTCATAATCCGCGTTCACGTTATTTTCGGTAACCCAAATCGGCACGTTTTTCAGATCCGTTCGCGTTCCCAGTTCCTGATAGACATAGTTGATGTATTGGACCATCTGCGGCACGCGATCAAACAATGTAGTATCCACGTCTCGCTGGTTGCAGGTTGGATAGAAATGCGTCGAGACGACATTCACCTGCGCGTTCACGCCCCCGCTTGCTGGAGATGCCACGAACGGCGGCAGGTCCGTAGTTGGGTCTGTCACCGCAAGCTCCATGGCGGAAATCTTGATCGTGCTATCTACGGCGAGCATTGCCGGAACCAGCGCATTGTAAAGCTGAATGTACTCACTGGGCGTCATCCCGTTGATGTTATATTCGTTGTAAATGCCCCACCATGTGATCTTGCGCTGCGGATAGCTGCGTGAAACGAATTTGGTCTGAGAGGGACCCCATGTAAATCCGCCCGCGTTGTAATACTTGACTAGATTTGCGCAGTACTGCGCGAAAGCCTGCACGTTTGCGGTGGTAAAAACAAAATGTCCAGTCGTCGGATCATTCAAGAATGGCGGCGCCACCGCAATTTGAAACGCGGGACTGTTATCCGCAACGCTCAACACTGGCTGCACAATCGCATCCAAGATGGCGAAGTCCCAGTCCGTCGCGGATCCGGTATTGGCCTTCATTGGCACGGCTAGGCTGCGCCCCTGAAGGCGAATGTGTTGAGAGCCCAGTTTGTTCAGGAGCGCCGGCTCGGTGGCCGTGTGATTTTGAAAAAACTGGTAGTCCGACTCCGCCGGCTGGAACGACGTGGACATGAATTGTTCAAGCTTCCCTCCAGTCCCCAGGGTCGCATCCACACTATTCTGGACGGACACGGCTATCGCAATTACCAAGACAAACGACTGGCTTGCGGTCCGAGTCCCGTTCGTTACTACAACGCTCGCAGAATAGGTGCCTGCCGGCGCCGTACCGCACGCGACTAAAGAGAGTGTCCCGTTGGATCCAGTGCCGGCAGGAGCAAATTGGGACGTGACTCCGCTGGGCAAATTGCTCGTTGCAACCGTAACTGAACTTGCCGTGCTTGCGCCGCTGACGGTCACGTCGACGGTGCCCGGTGTTCCGTCCTGAGATGCAACCACCGTGCTTGTAGAAAGTGACACCGCAAGCGGCCCGGGAGGCGTCCCCATCGCGCTGCTGCTCGATCCGGTTCCACCGCAACCCGCAGCGAACACCGAAACCACCATGACGATCACAACCACCGTATCGAGAAACCGCAAAGAGCCCATGTCACACCCGGCGCCGTCGCAAAGGTCCTGATCGGCCAAGGTATCTTATGCCGCGCGTTTGGGACACGGAATTAAATCAACCAGAGGCCCTTGTGAGTCGCACATCCGTAGTCTCCGCACGATTCACAGCGGGGATTGTACTCTCTGCGTTCGTTAGAGTCTAAAGTTTAGACTTTCGCGGCCGCACACAGCTTGGAGACCGCCGGGGTTTCTGCCCCGCCACTGGTGTATATTTCACGCTGAAGCAACTCGGGAGGTAAGCCCACAATGATAAAATACGAAGAGATGTGCCAAGCCGCGGCCGACGCCAATGCGAACTGGGCCACCGGGCCAACTCGTGCGGGTGAACCTAGCGGACTTCCAAGCTGAGGGTATAATGTTTCAGGCTGCGGTCACCGACGCTGTTGCTCACATTGTGAAACAGACTTCGAAACAATCACCGAAGTACCTTGTAAAACTTTTATTCTCCTTCCGCGGCGTTAGCGAAGTCGAAGTGCCCGCAGACCGCATCCACGCAGACAGGTGACCGCGCGACAGCGTGATCTATGACTTTATCTCGTCTGCCTGATCGCTTCTTCACACGTCCACGGGAGTTTTGAGGCCCTCATTGATGCGGTTGGTGAAATTGGCTGTGGCAATCGTTGCTACGAGCTCGACGAATTGTTCCTGATCGAACTGCTTGCCGAGAGCGTCGACATCGTGCTCGTCAACTCCGCCCGGATACCCGGTTAGTTTTTCTGCGAAATGGATTGCAGCCTGCTGGTCGGGCTTGAACACAGAAGTCTTCCAGCCGCCCGGATCTTTCAACGCCGCGAGCTGCTCGTCGGTGATGCCCTGCCGCTTCGCCGAAGCGGTATGTGCGCGCGTTCAATAAGCGCAACCATTGAGAATCGACGTCCTCAAATACGCAAGTTCCTTGGTAGCCGCCGGCAGCTTACCCTCGCGCCAGACCTGCTCATAAAACTCCATGAAGCTCTTCAGGATTTCCGGCTTATAGGCCAGCACCTTGAAGAAATTGATTACCTTGCCGCGTCGTTCGAGTTCCTCGTAAATGGCAACGGCAGGCCCGCTGACTTGCTGCTTTTCTAAGGCGTTATTTTCATCGGTACCTCCGAAACGACCAAATAGATTCTAACGCCGTTATCGGGGCGCCGAAACACGCTGGGCCAGCGAGACTAGGAATTAGATGGCATCAGCGTCGCTGGAACAGCCAACCGAAGCCAAAGCACCGACTGCACACCGTGAGCGTTTCCATACCTGTGGCCGTACACCATGGACACTCGGCCCAATCATTGTCACCGATGGCTGTCCTTCGCCAAAACTCCGAGAGCAACTGAATTTCACTTTTTAACAATGTTACAGGCCTGTCCGCAAGGTGTTGATTTAAAGGCTGACCGTGATTTTGGCGAGGGACAGCGGCATCTTTGCCTTTCCAGCAGTAGCTTCGGACGGAACGGTCTACGTGTTATGGCATGACTATAACGCAGAAGAAATCTATATCTCTAAATCGACCGACGGGGGAGTCACCTGGGCAAATTGGCCCTATTTATTTTCTTGACATTCGTTGCGAATAGAGTGAGCGTTGCCAAAGAAGTGGGAAGTATCCAGTCAACCGGCAGCCAGAACGTGGCCTGCCGGCCGTAATTAGCTGTCCCCTTCAAAAAGCTCAAAGCAAGTAACTGACTCAACCGCATACCCCGGTCCACTCTACCCAGTCTACGTAGCAAGAAGGAGGTCGCCATGAGGTATTTGTGTGCGTGGCGGCGCAGTTTGATCCTGATCCCGGCCATGACGACAGCATTGGCTCTAGTGGTGGTTGTTAATGCGAGCGCGCAAACATTTCGCGGGACGATTCTGGGTACGGTCACGGACCCGAGTGGGGCGGCGATTAGCGGCGCCAAGGTGACGGTGAGAAACCAAGATACTGGAACTGTTCGCACGACTGAGGCCACGCCGGACGGAGAATATCGCGTACCAGAGTTGCCGATTGGAACCTACACCGTCACCGTCGAGATGCCGGGGTTCCAGAGTGCGGTAACGCGCGACATCAGGGTGGGGGTGGCTAGCGAAGTTCGCGCCGACGTGACGTTAAAGCCCGGTGCGGTGGCGACGAGCGTAGAGGTCTCCGGTGCATCCTTATCGCAGATGGAAACGACAAACAACACGTTGGGAGGGACGTTGACCTCCGGCATAGTCAGGGATCTCCCCATCAGCGGGCGCGATTACACCAAATTGATGTTTCTCACGCCAGGCGTTACCGGTTCGCCCGATCAGATCACGGATTCGCCTGGCTCGTTCGGCGTTTTTTCGATGAACGGTGCGCGCGGACGGGCCAATAATTTCCTTCTCGACGGCACGGATATGAACGACGGCTACCGAAACGACCCGGCCATCAACGAAGCCGGAGTCTTCGGCACTCCGGCGACGATTCTGCCCGTCGATGCGGTCGAAGAACTGCGCGTTTTGTCGAATTACGAGCCGGAATACGGCCGCAATGCCGGTGCGGTGGTGAATATCGTGACAAAAAGCGGGACCAACCAACTCCACGGCACGGCCTTCGAGTATTTCCGGAATAATGCCCTGGATGCCCGCAATTATTTCAACCCGGTCGGTCAGCCACAAGCGGGCTTTCACAACAACCAGTTTGGCGGCTCGCTGGGCGGTCCCATCGCGAAGGATAAGACGTTCTTTTTCGTTGATTACGAAGGGCAGCGCGAAAGGGTGGGGGTGGTGACGCTCGCCTGTGTGCCAACGGGGACGGCGACTGACGGTTCCCTCAGTCCCGGCGACGCATCTAATCCCGTGATTCAGCGCTTGCTGGCGAGGCATCCGTGGCCGGCGCCGAACATCGCCTCCGCGATCGCCAGCGGTTCGTGCCCGAACGCTTCTGTAATTTCCCCTTCCTCGAACGACCTGAGCAGCGTTATTGCCAAGATTGACCACAACTTCAGCCAAAATCACATTCTGACCGGCCGATTCTTCTTCGGCGACAGCACGCAGTCCTTTCCCTTGGCCCTGACCGCAACCGGCGGGCAGCTCCCGGGCTTCAACACCTTCACACCCACGCGCGTGCAGCTCATTTCGCTTTCTTACGTGACGGTCATTTCGCCGTGGCTTCAGAACGAAGCCCGCCTGGGCTGGAACCGTTTTGCAGAAGGATTTTTCCCGGAGGACCAAAGTTTTCATCCAAGCAGCATCGGGCTCTGCGCGGCAAATTCGACTACGGCGTGCACGGGGTCGGGAGCGTCTGATTCCGGTCTGCCCATCATCAGCGTGAGCGGAATCGCCCAACTCGGCGCTACGTCCTCTGTTCCGCGGCATCGCGTGGATACGAACTGGCACTTCATCGACAACATTTCATGGAAACTCTCAAGACACAACCTGAAATTCGGGTACGAGTTCCGCCGCACAAGCATTTCTCAGTTCTTCGACAAGTACTTCCGCGGAAAACTCAGTTTTGCCGATCTGCCGAGTTTCCTGTCGGGTTCCGTGGATACGGCCTTTGGTAAATCTTTTCAGTACTTCGGGGACTCCACGCGCAATACATTTGAGAACAGCCATGGCATTTATTTTCAGGATAGTTTCCAGTTGACGCGCGGGCTCACGCTGAATTACGGATTACGGTGGGACTATTTGGGGGTGGTCGGGGAAAAGAACAACCTGTTCAGCAACATCACCAGCTTCGATGCCGCGGGGAGAACGGTGACCCTTGCGCAAGTGGGATCGCCCGGGCTCGGAAGGTTGTACGAGCCCGACTACAAGAATTTTGCCCCACGGATCAGCGTGGCATGGGACGTTTCCAGGAACGGCAAGACCGTACTCCGCGCAGGCTGGGGAATGTTTTATTACGCCTTCTCTCAGGACTTCTTCCTCGGGCATTTGCCGTACCCGCCGTTCTTTGACCCTGGCCCGGCCTACAACCCGGTCGGCGCAAAGCCCATCATTCCGTCCGCGAACACTACGGGAACGATCGTCTCAGGAGCGCCCGTTTTCGATACAACGGGCTGCAGCACGGTGGAATGCGATATTTTCTCTTTCGACCGGCACATCCGCACACCTTACATGGAGAACTACAATCTGAACATCGAGCGGCAGATATCCAGCAAGACGGTGCTGCAGCTGGGTTATGTCGGATCTCAGGGCCACAGACTATTCCGGTTCCGAGATCTGAACCAGCCGGACCAAGCCACGATTACCGCAGCCGACCTGGCCAATGGTGTTGCGAGCTTCGGGGTGCCGCGCCCGTTTGGGAACAATCCCTTCGGCGCCTTCTACATTCTGCAGGAGGAAGCCTCGGCAAGATCCAACTACAACTCATTCCAGGCCAGCCTGCGGGTGAATGGGTGGCACCGAGTCACATCCATCGTGAACTACGTATGGTCCAAATCGCTCGACAATGCGAGCGACGGGGAGGACTTTGAACCCAACGCAGCTCAGCCGAACGACAGTACGCGGCCGCAGCTCGAGTACGGCCCGTCGAATTTCGATGTGCCCAACCGATTCACCTGGGTCTTCGCCTACGATTTTCCGAAGACGACCGGCAGTTGGCAGCGCTTGAAGAACGGCTGGGGCCTCATTAGCACGGTCACTTTGCAGAGCGGACAGCCCTTCCAGTTCAATTACAATTTTGAGGACGATTTCAGCGGGAGCGGCGAAGGAGACGACCGGCCGGATCGTGTCGGGCCCATCGTGTACCACGCGCACGACCCCAGTAATTTTGTCGAGCTTGGTTCTTTTGCCATCCCGTGTAGACTCAGTGGCCCTACAGCGTCCGGTTTGGCTTCGGATTGCGTCCCCGGGACGCGGCATTTCGGTAACCTGGGCCGCAACGCCCTGCGCGGGCCGACGTACAAGCAGTGGGACTTCGCGTTGTATAAGAACACTGCGATCACCGAGAGGCTGAACGCGCAGTTCCGCGCCGAGTTCTTCAACATTCTCAACCATCCTAACTTCGCCAATCCGTTTCTGCCGGCGTTTATCGCGGATCCGGGCATCAATGGTTTCAGCGCGAGTGGCGGCCGGGCGGTCGGTGTTGGTGGGTACCCCATTGTAGCTACAGGCGACGTTGGCATCGGCAATCCTTTCTTGGGAGGTGGGGGCCCGCGGGGAATTCAACTCGCCGCCAAATTCACCTTCTGAAAGGCGACCTCTCCGATTCCGCGGCTCGCGGCGCGAAGCAAATGCCCGGCACTTTTGGGGTTTCACTTCTCCAATGACCCGCGTTCCCGCTGGCCGCGTTTCGCGGTGTTTGCGAAAGTCAAAGTCGACAATGGCGCCCAGCGGGCCTCGATACGGGTGTAGGCATTTCTAGACCAGCTTGGGTGAACGCTCCTTGAGCTATAGATGAGGATCAACTATGCGAGCTTAGCTCGTTCTATAAGAGGGGATGTCAAGACAAATACTTCTCCGAGCGCTGGAAGCCGTGTGAGAGTTCGTCTTGGCTTCCAGCCCATGTGAGGTGGAGAGGTTCTGAGGTTTTTTTCCTCTGTGGATATTCATTGTTTCTGGTATTCAAGCGTTTGCTCAGCGGAGTTCCTGGGGTTTTCCTGTTCGCGCCGATTCCCGCGCTGCGTCCAATATTTCCATGACCTGCACATTTAGTTGCGACGAGACCGGATCCTCGATCGGCTTGTTCTTGCGGATGCAATCTACAAAATAGGCGATCGGATTGCCCATCTGCTTAGGAAGCGAATCGAGCGTAACGCCTTCCCCATCCGGCCCGACATTTGAGCCACGCGCACCGGCCGCGCGGTGCAGGAGCGTGTTGTGCCCCGCCAGCAAGCTGCCTTTTGGCCCGAACACTTCCACCTGTTCTTTCCCGTACGGCCAATCCCAGGAAGCCTCAATGACTGCCGTGGCGTCTGGGTATACGAGCACAATAGTTGCATCGTCGTCGACTTTATTGTCCTGGTCTATCTTCAACTTGTGCGTCGTCGCGTATACTCGCTCCGGACGTCCCTTAAGCCACAACGACAGCTCCGCGCCGTAACAGCCAAAATCCATAATTGCTCCGCCGCCATTCTTAACCGGATCATAGAGCCACTTAGCGAATTCCTGCGAGACTCCGATCTCTTTCGGCCCGCTGTGCCCATACTGCACGATGATCTTCTGAATGGGTCCGACTTCACCCGCCCGCACGCGGCGAAACAGGTCGTGGCTGGGTGCTACCCATTCATTCCAGTAATTCACCATCAACTTGATATTTGCTTCGCGTGCCAGCCGTTCCATCTCCCGCGCGTCCCTGGCGCTCGTGGCCATCGGTTTTTCCGTCGAGTAATGAACGTGCCGCTTCGCGCATTGCCGCAAAATCTCCAAGTGCCGGTCGTTCGACGTGGTCACAATCACCGCTTCGGGCTTCGCGTCGTCCAGCATGGCCTCGTACTCCGCGTAAAATTTCACGCTCGCAGGAACTTCCTTTCGTGCTTGATTCACGAGCGCCGGATCGGGTTCTGCGATGGCGATCAGCTCGGCAGACGGCTCGCCGGCAATGTCTTTCAGCAAGCTCCACACATGATCGTGATCCAATCCGATCACAGCCAGGCGAGTCTTCGGCGCGGCGCTTGCGGTTTGGGCTCCGATCGGAGCGGCGCGGCCAAGCAGCGCCGTAGCTGTAAACGCTGCGACGAGCGCCCGGGATCGCAGAGCTGCCCATTTGATCATTGTTTTTTTCCTCGCAAGCAATTGAAGGTTGGACGTATCGGACGCGGGCAGTTTGGGGCCTTCACCCGGGCACGTCAAGGCACCCGCATGTGACCCGCATGCTCCCATGTAACCAGCAGAAAACAAGATGCTTGGAGCAGAATATTGCCAGCCGGGCGCTATTAACCCGGCACTTGTTTGGCGCACACTAACCAAACTGTGGCCGCAATTAATTGTCGGTCTGGGTCGGCTCCCTAGTTTTCGGCTTGGTTGAGAGATCGGATCGCTGCACTCGCCTTCAGGGACACAAAAATAACCCCGTCCTCGCTAGACTCTTTCCTCAACGCTTCCAATCGCGCACGGCCGGCGGACACCTTCCCTGTTCTCAGCTCAAGTTCCCCGAGCGCCAAGTCCGCCTCCAGCTTCAACTCCGAAAATCCCGCCGTGCTTGCCTCGGAAACAAGCGTGTTGAGCCGGGTCCAGGCTTCACCTACATCGGGCGGTTTCCCGGAGGCCGATTGCGCCACAGCCTGGGTGATCGAGCCGCCCAACTCCAATTGCGAGTTGTGGCTCGCTCTAGCAACGGTTACAACTTGCGCGATAACCTTGCGCGCGTCACCCAATTGTCCTTGTGCCAGCAGCGCCCGCGCCAAAATCAACTTGGCCTCGGCTGCGTAACGTCCCGCCTCTGCCCCCTCGAATATCGTTTCAGCTTCTCGCGCTCCATTCGCCGCTAGTAGGTATTTTCCCTCATCGAGATCGATCTCGGCCAATTGCAGACGCACATGAGCAACTTCGATCTTGTCCCCCACCTCTTGGAACTTCGCGATTGCTTCGGCCGCGTTCCTTCGCGCTTCCGAAGTCTCCCCCTCGATCCGCCGCACCTTTGCCAAGCTTGAAAGCGCGGACGCTTCCCTGCTGCGGTTTCCTAGTTTGCGGCAGATTTCCAGGGCCTCGGTATATTTACGCTTCGCTTCCAAGTGTTTGCCTTGCGCCAGGAGCACATCGCCAAGCCCAAGCGTGACCAGCGCCACTCCATTCTGGTCGCCCATTTCACGGTAGATGGTTAGCGCCTCTGCGTAGTTCCTGTGCGCTCCGGCAAGGTCTCCAAGATACAGCACCACGTCGCCCAAATTGTCGTATTCGCTGCTGACGCTGATTCTGTTTCCGGTTTCCCGGTAAATCGCCAGAGACTCCTCGTATTTCTTTTTCGCGCCCCAATAATCGCCCTGCCTCCCGAGTGCGATGCCTTCCAGAGTCGCGGCTTGCGCTACACCGCGCCGGTCGTTCGCGGCCAAGTAGAGCTGCTTGGCCTCGCGAATTGCGCCTTCCACTTGGCTCTGGCGGCCCGAGTTTTCGTAAAGCCACGCCTGTTCGCGACGCGCCTTAGCCAGCAACAGCGACGCACCTACCAGCTGCGCCTTTTCCGCTGCCCGGGCCAGCGCTATTTCGGCTCGCTTGTTGTCGCCCAGCGCCCGCGCCGCATCGGTCTCCACTAGATCGATTTGCGGATTGTCGCGCAAGGGAGGCGGCAGTGTCCGCAGGGTCGCGATCGTCTCAAGGGCCTCTTTCCATTGATTGGCGCCGAGCTGCGCGTTCGCCAGAGCTAGCCCGTAATCCAAATTGTCGGGGTAAAAATCGACCAATGCGCGGTATATCTCTATTGCTTTGCCCCATTCGCGCGACATCTCGCGATAACGCCCCTCGACGAGCAGCCGTTCCGCGCGAGAGAGATTGGAAGAAAGGTCGAACGCTTTCCTCGCCTCTTCCTTCGCGTTCCCGTCATACCCAAGCTGCGCCCAGGCGGAGGCCAATTGTGAATGAGAAAGAGCATAATCCGGCTCGGCGGCCACCGCTTTGAGCAGAAGGTCGCGTGCCGCCAGCGCGTCGAAAACGCGCAGCTTCGCCAAACCCTGCGAATACAATTTCGCCGTCTCACTCTTCGATGGCAGCGCGATGGCTACTTCCGCGGCTTCTTCGCTGGTCACAGCGCGCACTCCCAGCTTTCGCCGCAAATGCTCTCCGGCTCGTGAAACCAAATCAAGCATGTGCGATTCCGTTCCGGTTTCCGAAATCGCGGCGATGGTTTCTCCGCTGCGGGTATCTTGCAGGCGTAAATCCAACCGTATCTGGCCGTCGGATTTTCCTCCTACTGCCGCGTAGGCGCCGACAACCACAAAATCCGTCCCTAGATTCTTTCGGATGCGCGCCAAACTTTCGCCGCCCAAGCTGTCCACATCCGGAAGAGCCAGTTCCATTTTCATGCGCGCGACGCTTTCCCCCGGAATTACGCGTAGCTGTTCCCCTGCAGTCAGCTCCGTCAACAGCCAATCCGAAAATGCCGTGGAAAGCCATGCTTCCTGCGTATCGCCGGAAAGATTCTTGAGCGCCAGTACTGCAACAGAGCGGCGCGGACTGACGGCGGACGGCGAGACGCCTAAAACCACTGGCCGGTGCACACGCAGGTAGGTAAATGCGGCAAGCATCGCGAGCACGGCGTAAAAAGCCAGGTGGAAAGACCTCGCGCGCAATCGGCGCCAGATATTGCCGGAAGGAGACGCAGAAGGTGTCGCAAGATTCTCAGCAATTTCACTCGCCGCAGATTTTTCGTCGATTGCGGAGCTTCCACTGGCCGTGTGCGCAACGTCAATTGAACCGCGAAAGCTTGGCGCGCGCGAGGCGCCATTTTTTGCCGCGCTACCGTCCGGATCGGTTTGCACGGACGCGAGAAAACGATAACCATGCCGCGGAACAGTCTCCACGTAGCGAGGGCTCTCTGCCGAGTCCGCGAGCGCGGAGCGGAGCTTGGTCATGGCTTTATTCAGGCTGCGGTCAAAATCAACAAACGTGTGGGCGGGCCAGAGCTTTTCGCGGAGCTCTTCGCGGGTGACTACTTCACCGGGATGTTCCAGCAATAGTGAGAGAATTCGGAAAGGCTGCTCTTGCAGCTTTATTCGGACGCCTCTTTTGCGCAACTCGGCGGCCCGCAGGTCCACTTCGAAAACGCCGAAGCGGCGCGTGTGCGGGCAGCTTTCGGTGCCCTGCATGCAATGCACCCCTAGGGCAGAAAGCGTAACACGCGTATTCCGCGCGTTCAACACGCGTGAAGTACAGGAATTTTCACCGAACCGCGGGGAAACAAAAGCTTGGCGATATTCAGGGAGACTTTTCTCTTTCCTGCAGGAGTTGTCTGGCCCGTTCGGCCGTTTTGGCGCGCGCGTTTTCTTCGAGTTTACTGAAAATCTGCATTTCGGCCTGGGCTTCGCGAGCCTTCCCGGTGGCGCGCAGCGCTTGCGCAAGGAGGAAATGAGTATTGGGCTCGGATGGATCGAATTTTTCAGCCGCCTGCAGATCGCCGATGGCTTCTTCATTGCGGTCGAGGCGCATCAAGGCGCGGCCGCGATCCAGCCGCGCCTCGGCGAGACTCGGACAAATGGAAAGCGCTTTATCGACCTGAGAAAGGGCTTGCGACGCATCCTGGCGCTGCTCCAGCGCGATATTGCCGAGTTTCCAATGCGCGGTGCAGTTCGCCGGGTCATTGGCAAGCTCGGCACGAAACTGCTCCGCAGCCTGCTCCCACATGCGAATAGACCAATACGCGTTTCCGAGGAGATAGTGGGTGCCGGGTTGTTGAGGCGCGAGTTCAACGGCTTTCTTGTACTCCAGGAGGGCGCCGTCAAAATTCTTCATGCCCTCCATGACTTCTCCGGAAATTTCGTGGGCGTAGACTGAATCGGGATCAATGGCATTGAGCTTGGAAAGAGCCTGCTCGGAAAGTTTCATATGCACTTTGCCGAGCAGGTACCAGATTTCCTGATTTTGCGGCTGGCGTTGCGAGAGTTGGCGGAGATGCATAGCGGCGGCATCGAAATCACCGAGCTTAATCAGGTCATTGGATAGGAATAGTTCGGCGTGGTCGTCCTTAGGATTTGCACGCAGGGCCGATTCCAAGTGGCGACGAGCCGGCGTGTACTCACCCATTTCGTACAACGAAATTCCCAATAGCGCAGAGGCAGAGGTCATTTTGGGATCGACCTTTAAGCCTTTTTCGAGGATAGCGGCGGCTTTTTTATATTCGTGCTGCTGCAAATAGAGAGCGCCCAGGTTGTTGTAGGCAGCACCGAGATTGGGCGCGACCTGCAATAGCTTTTCATATGTAGCAGCGGCGCCGGCGAGATCGCCTTGGGCTTGCGCGGATTTCGCCTCCGCATAGAGTTGTTGAACCTGCGAATCGTCGACTCCGGATGAATTTTGCGCCTGGATGTTCGTGGCGAGCCCAAAAGCAATCAGAACAATCAGAGCGGCGAAGAATCGAGGTCTGTCGTATCTCATGGCCGCAGATTCTCCGGAGAGGAGTGTGTTCCGTTGAGGAAAGCGCAGCGCTCAAGCGCGAGCTTTGCTTTCTCGGTTAGACCCTGTTTGCGATACATAGGACCCATCATGCACGGAAGATTTGCGTTTTCTGGAGCTAGCTGGGCTGCTTTCTCCAGTTCGGCTTGTGCTTGCGGAAATTGGTCCAGGCGAACATAGGCCTTTCCGAGGAGTTCGTGCGCTTTGGCGTCCTGAGGCACGATTTGAATGGCTTCGCGAAGGTACGCGATGGCTTCCTCGGAGCGGTTCTGGTCGAGAAGCAGGTCAGCGAGGTTAATGAAGGGTCCCGGATTCTTTATGGACGCATCCCTTTGCCACTCTATCGCGGAGTGGTAGGCAGCAACGGCGTCATTGACGCGGTTCAATCCGGCGTACGCCAAACCTAAATTGTCTTCGGATTTAACATTCTGAGGATCGAGTTCGAGAGACTGCTGGAAGGCGTGGACCGCTTCGTCGAAGCGATTCTCGTTGTATTTGGTGCGTCCGAGATAATACCAGCCTTCCGAGTCGTTAGGTGCCCACTCCAACATTTTGGTGAGCCATTTATCCGCGTCCGGATAATCGCCCAACAGAACGTAGTCGAACGCGACGATTTTGAGATCGGACGCGCTCGGCGCGCGGTACCTGGCGCCAGCGGTGAACTCGGCGAGCGAAGCCTTGGCCTTCTCTTCTCTAAAGTTTGCGGTGGAGCTAGTCGGAGGTTTTGTGGCGTCCCTATGAGCGGTCGGGGCTACCGTGATTTCTCGTATCTCTTTGAAAAGAGCCAGGCCGAGCAGGAAATGGGCGTCGGCAGAACTGGGATCTTTCGCAAGGTAGGCGCGCAGTATGTGTTCTGCCTCAATGGCCGCGCCCTCTTCCAGGCGAGACTTAGCATCCGCGAGGGCGGCATCGAGTGGACGGGACTCTGAAGAGGTCGCTGGCGGCGGCTGTGATGTCTTGAGCGGCTGCTGTGCAAAGCTCGCGTGAGAGAAACAGACGAAGAGAAAGGTAACGAAGGAAAGGGCGACCCCCTCCCCCCGGTATTTTTTGGAAGTGTTGATTCTACGGGACTTGGCGTGCAGTGACTTTGGATCTGCGGATTCTAAAGGAGTTACAGGCGCATTTCTTTGATCCGCACACTCTATTTTTGGATCTGCGGATTCTAAAGGAGTTAGCTTGAGCCAGCGCTGTAACATGACGTACTATACTAAATAAGTATCATTTTGTCAACAGGAAATAAGTTTCCTAAGACAAAGGGATCGTAGCAGAAGCCCTGGATAAGGCCGTTGTAGCACTTGCCGCCCCAAAAAAAGGGCGCCCTTGCCGCCTCGACGCGGCAAGGGCGCGACGCTGTCTAAAAGCTGACTTTGAAGAACGCCTGGCCCTGGCGCGGTTTGTTGTCCTGGCAAACCTGGCCGCCGTTGATGATGCCAAAGTTCGCGCTGTCGACGTTGTTCGCGCCATTGGAGTCGGGGTTACACATCCGCATTCGATTGAGGATGTTAGAGAACTCCATCCTCAACTCCGCCGTGACCCGTTCACCAAAGTAGAAGTGCTTCGCCAACGCAAGATTCTCGTTGCTTTTGAAGGGACGGCGCAGGCCATCGATGTTGCGAGGTGCGTTGCCCACCGCGAAGTTTCCCGGGGAAGAGAAGGCCGCAATATTGAAGACGGGCAGGCCTTTGTAATAATTGTCGTAGTTAACGTTGATCGCCTGCCCGGTGACATTCGCGATGTTGCCGGTTCTAAGCGGACTGCCGTTAGCACTGATGTTCAGTGGCGTGCCACTCGCATACTGGAGAACACCACTGACCTGCCACCCACCAAGCAGGTTCTTCGCCACCAGCCCCCCCTTGTTCAACAGACGCTTGCCGGGACCAATGGGCAACTCGTAGACAGCGCTGATGTTCATTACGTGCGTCCGGTCATCGCTGGCGATGGCCCATAGCTGTGCCTTGTTGAACTTATCTACTGGGAGACCGTTGAATGTGGAAAAGCCACTGTCTGCGTTCGACATGGTCTTCGACAATGTATAAGCGACGAGGAAGCTCAAGCCACTTGTGAAACGCTTCTGAACCTGGGCTTGGAGCGCGTTGTAATGGTCAACTCCAGAGAGATCGAAGTTATTGACCATGCCAAAAAACTGTGGGTAAGGACGAATTGCCTGATTGAGTAGCTGCCCCGAACCGACGTCGTTCACGAAGTTCGCGTAGGGGCTGAAAAAACCGCTGGCATCTTTGCCGAAGCCGAGATTCTGAAGAACCTGCTGCGGCGTGACGGCAGAGACGCACCCCGGTGAATTAGTGCTGGCCGTCCAAGCTTCCCCAAGGACGCAGCCAAGGTTCAGGAAGCTAGGATTGACCTGGTTTGGAGTATCCAACCGGGAGACCAAGTGCGTGCCGCGGTTGCCGATGTAGGCGACTGATACAAACAAATTGTGTGGCAGTTCGCGTTGCATCGCGAGGTTCCAACTCTGAACGTAGGCCGCCTTTCCGCGGTCCCGGCCAAACTGGTGCAAGTTGCCGGTGCCATTGGCCATGCTGGGGCTGAACGTAAGTGCTGCAGGCACAGGCAACGCAGCGCTGTCCCAAGTGCAGTTCGACGTCGCGGGGCCATTTCCCCCGAGGGAAGCGGGGCAGTAGCCGGGCGTAGTGCTCTGGCCGTTCGAGTTCACGTTGAAGTTGCTGGCGAGTTGGTTTCCGTAGTTCACGGCAACTTTGTTGACACCGTATTCGTAAGCGCCCGTGTCCAGGAAGTTCAGCGCGTAGCCCCCGAGAACCACGGTTTTATCGGTCAGTCTGTAGGCAAAGCCAAGACGCGGACTAAAGTTGTGCCATTGGGTATCGGCAGTGCTGTATCCAGCGCAACCCGAACAATTGCCAAGCACGTTGGCGGCGCCGAGGAGAGGCTGCCCGGTGCTGTTGCTAATGGCGCCGGGATTGGGCGCGCTCGGGTCAAAGAAGACGATCTGGTCGGCCGGTTGGCCATTGACGGCCGTTGTGGTGAAAGGCCGTGCGATATCCCAGCGAAGGCCGACATCAACCGTCAGCTTGGGATTGATCTTAATGTTGTCCTGCACATAGGGTGCAATGTAAAAGTTCCGCAGCTTGGTCTCCAGTGCCAGATGGCGGAAGGCGGATTCCGGCGTTCCGAGCAGAAAGCTGGCAAACGAGCTTCCGGTATTGTTGAAGTTGACTCCGTCGCTGGTCGAATTGCTGCTGAAGTTGAAACTACCTCCGCAATCCTGGCATTCGTGGTCGTCCTGGTAGGAGCGGCGTATCTCAAAGCCGAAATTGATGGTGTGGCGGCCATGCGTCAAAAGCCAGTTATTGTCAAAGCTTAGGCCAAGCTTGCGATTGATGGAGAAGGTCTCGCCGTTGTTGTTTGGACCGAACGTAGTCGGCGCGAACGAATCTCCGCCGAAGTTAATCGTCGGAAGAACGCTGGCTTGCGCGGCGGCATTGAATCCGGAGGGCAAACTATTGGTGATGGCAGTGAACTCATTGTTAAGTTCGCCTAGCCAGCCAAAGCCAGCGGTCATCACCAGGTTGTTTGAAATCGCATTCGAGTACGTCAGGAAGAGACCCGTACCCGTCTGGGGCTGCGTCTGCGGGTTCCCGAGTACGTTCGAGAAGAGGCGGTCAAAGGTAATCTGGGTATGCTTCTCCCGATAAAACGTGCCGTGGAGCTTTTGCCGGTCGGTCAGATTGTGATCGATCGAGAATCCCCAAGCGGCTTGCGTGGTCGGCGTCGCAGCCGATGCGAAGTAGTTGGAATTGAAAGCTGCTCCCGAAGCGTTTGGAGCGGGAATGAGGGAAAGAAGACTCTGCGAATTTTTGCTAAAGCAGGCTGTGGGGATTTTGTTCTGAAACCACTGCTGTCCAGGCACCGGCGCCGCACCGTTATTCAGGCAGCCCGCAGGAGCCACGAAACTGCCAGGAACAAAGATCGGGCTCGGGAAGGCGCTGAAGTCGCCTCCGATCATCGCCTGGGTGGGAACCGTCTCTGTCTTGGTTGCACCGGAATTCAGCTTATACTTCTCCACGCTCAGGTGGAAGAAAGTCTTGTCTTTTCCGTGGTAAACCTTCGGCAGGTACACCGGCCCGCCAAGCGAAAAGCCGTAGTTATTTTCGCGGTCGACGGAAGTCGGTAGGCCGGCGGCCGCGGTGGCAGCGTCCTTCGCATCGAAGTAACTGTTGCGCAGGATCTCGAAGGCGTCCCCATGCAGCGTGTTCGTTCCGGAAGCGAATTGATAAGACGCAACGCCTTGCGCCAGGCCGTATTGCGCGGAGAAAACGGAAGTAAGAACGCGGAATTCGCTGACCAATTCGTAGGGCGGGTTGATGATCGTCTGGAAACCCTGGGTTTCCGACTGGTTGGCCACGACCCCGTTGAAGACAACCTCGTTTTGAAAGTCCAAGCCCCCATTGATCCGGTGGCTGAAGCTGTCGCCGGTTACGCCGGGAGTCAGAGTAAGGAAATTATCGATTTGGCGGCCAAGGCTGTTGATCTGGTTCGGTAGCTCTTCCAGCACCTTCGTTTCAATGAGGGCACCGAGTTCCGGTTGGGTAGTTTCCAGAGCAATGGACTCGGCAACGATTTCGATCTTCTCCGTCACATCGCCGGGCTTCAGCACGGCATCCACGCTGGTGTTCCGGCCGACGTCCACCGTAACATTGCGGCTGACCCAGTTTTTAAGACCGGCTTCCTCGATGCTTACCGTGTAGCTGCCGGGAATCAGGTCGATAATCGTGAAGGTGCCCGCAGAACTGGTGATGGCGGTGTTAACTACGTTCGTGGCGTTGTTCGTGACAGTCACCTTGGCGTCCGCAATCACAGCTCCGGATTCATCGGTGACCGTGCCGGTGACGCCGCTTAAGGCTTGGGCATGCAGCCGCAGTGGCGCGGATAGGAGTAGTAGACAAGCGGTTAGGTAAGTTGCCAGCGCAAATGCCGAAATTCGATGATTGCGTAATGATAGAACGGATTGCACAGTTTTCATTGACCACCCCCAAACAGTCGTTTGGGCGGACACAGAGGCACACCCGCCCTTTGTTGGGCGCGATTTTAGACAGGCTTCGGGGAGTGTCAATGCCCCGGAGTGTCGTCTCCATATTCCCCACCATGTACATGAACGTACAGGACTTAGAGACTGTTATTCCCCGCGACGAGGCGGAGAATTTTGCTGCAAGGGACCCGTAAGAGACAAAAAAGATGAGCCTGGCTAACGACAAATTCAATACAAAGGGGTTTCCGGGGGTGCCGGTGGAGCCCGGCAGCTACATCATGGACGTCCGGTACGTCCTTCGGTGATGGTCACGATTTGATCCACCGAGGGAGCTGGGATTTGCTCGTTCTTGCCGTCGGGCCAGAGGATTTCCAGCTTGTCGACCTTGGTGGCAGAGCCGAGGCCGAAGTGGAGGCGGGGGTCGGAACTGGATGCGTAGCTGCCGCCGGAGAAGACGTCGGCACGCTGGCGCACTCCGTTAGCTGTGAGGAAGACTTTGGCGCCGATGGCGTCGCGGGGCGACCGGTAAATCGGCTTTTCCGGCTTCCCCGATGTAGAGCGCTCGCGAAGCTTTGAGACTGCTACCGGTGCCGGCCCGGAGGGATCCGCATCGGAAGGCAATAACTTCAATTCCAGCCAATGGTTAGCGGACTTTGTTACGTTGCGGAGGAGGGTGGGCAGCGAGTCGAGATTGTTCAGAACTACGTCTATATGGCCATCGTTGAAAAGGTCGCCGAAGGCCGCACCGCGGGCGCAAACGATGGAGGCGAGGCCGCTACCCGTGGCGGCGGGGACCTCCTGGAATTTCTTGCCGTCGAGATTGCGAAAAAGTAGCGGGCGCTGGGCGTAAGTAGTGCCCCAGTCGGTTTGGTCAGTGATGGGATAGACGTGGCCGTTGGCGAGGAAGAGGTCGAGCAGACCGTCATTGTCGAAATCGAGGAAGCCGGCGCCCCAACTCAGGAAAGGTATGGTGGTCATGCCGAGGCCTGCGCGGAAGGAGACATCGGTGAACGCGGCGTCGCCATCGTTGCGGTAGAGAGTTTTGTTGTCATCGGAGAACGTGGTGACGAAGAGGTCTAGCTTGCCATCGCGATTGTAATCGCCGAGCGCGATGCCCATGGAGGCTTGCGCGCGGCCTTCTTCGCTAAGGGCGAAACCAGAGGCGTAGCTGACATCCTCGAAGGTGCCGTCGCGGCGATTGCGATAGAGATAATTGGTGCTGGAATCGTTGGCTACCGCGATGTCGGGCCAGCCGTCGTCGTCCAGGTCGGCGAAAACGGACGCGAAGCCGTAGCGAAGTTGCGGGTCGGAGACGCCGGCCTTGGCGCTGATGTCGGTAAAGGTGCCGTCGCCATTGTTGTGGAAGAGATGATCGGGTTCGCCGAGAAGGCCTAGGGGGCCGCAGAAAACATCCACGCCGCGATATTGGCACGCGCCGGGAGCGACGCCGCCCTTGCCGGCGATGACGGGATGGTCGATATCGTAGTGCACGTAGCCGGGAACGAAGAGATCGAGGAAGCCGTCGCGATCGAAGTCTCCCCAGGTGGGTCCGGTGGACCAGCCGCTGAGAGCTACGCCGGCTTTTTCGGCGACGTCGGTGAAGGTGCCGTCGTGGTTGTTGCGGTAGAGGCGATTTTTGCCGAAGTTGGCGACGTAGATGTCGGGCCAGCCGTCGTTGTCGTAGTCGGCGACGGCTACGCCGAAGCCCCAGCGCTCGTTGGCTACGCCGGCTTTTTCGGTGACGTCGGTGAACGTGCCATCGTGATTATTGTGGAAGAGCGCGGCGGGCGGGGCGGGCTCGGTGCCTTTCATGGCGGCGACGGTCGAGCCGTTGACGAGGTAAATGTCGAGCCAGCCGTCGTTGTCGTAATCGAGGAGAGCTACGCCGGAACCGGGAGCGTCGAGGATGGTGGATTTTTCCGGGGAGCCGGAGCGGTGATGGAATTTGTCTAGGCCGGACTGCTTGGTTACGTCTTCGAAGATGATCGGGGCGTCGTCGACGAAGCCGCCGGCGGTGATGGGGCGATGTAGCGCGTCACGAAGTGGGGCGTGGGCGCCGCCCGTCGCCATGCCACGAGACTGAGTTGGTGGAGGATTTTGCTGACTGAGCGCTAACACGGAGAAGAGTAGCGTCGCGCTTGATGCGCACATTGCTGCGGCGATTGTGCGAGACCTGTGGCGGCGGGCGGCAGGCTTCATTTCGGAGTGGCTCCGGTGGCGGGCTCGTCGATTTGCAGGATTTGATCGGCGTGGACGTTGGTGAGCTTTTGCAGAGCGCCACTGGGCCAACGGATTTCGATGGATTGAGCCGTGGTTTCCCTGCCGAGACCGAAGTGGATTCGCTTATCGCTGGAGGAGAGATAGCTGCCAGTGGTGGTTACGGTAGCGAATTGCGGACCTTTCGAGGTGGTGAGCTCTACCTCAGCGCCGATGGCGTCGCGATTGGATTTGTGGCCGATGAGATTCAGCGTTAGCCAATGATTTTGTGTAGAGGTTTCGTTGTGAAGGATGTGGGCGGGGCCATCATTGGTGGAGATAACGACGTCGATGCGGCCATCATTGTCAATGTCACCTATGGCGAGGCCGCGACCAAGCCACCGCTGCTGGAAGGCAGCGCCCGATTGTGAGGAGACATCGACGAAACTACCTTCTGTGTTGCGGAGGAGCAGCATTGGTTCTTTGTATCGCAGATTGGGATAGTTGATTTCGACGGTGTCGAGGTCATGGCCCTGCGCGACGATTAGATCTTTCCAGCCATCGTTGTCGAAGTCGAAGAAGCGCGCGCCCCAACCGGAATGTAGCATGGTGATGCGGCCAACTCCGGTGCTGAAGGTGGAATAGGCGAAACTCGCGTCGCCGTTATTTTTGTAGAGTGCGTAGCGCTGGTTAGCGAGGTCGGTCACGACCAGATCGGGCCAGCCGTCGTTATCGTAATCGGCGAAGTCCACGCCCATGCCGGCGTAAGTACGGCCGTCACCATCAACAGCGACTTGTGAGAGCAAACCAACCTCTTCGAACGTGCCATCACCTTTATTGCGATAAAGGAACTCGACCATGGAATCGTTGGCGACGAAGATGTCGATTTTGCCGTCGTGGTCGTAGTCACCTAGAGCGATACCGAGCCCCTTGCCGGGCTTCGACAAACCGATCTTCCGGCTGACTTCCGTGAAATGGCCGTTGCCGTCGTTGTGGAAGACGAGCGGAGCAATGGGTTGAAAAATGTCGGGATGACAGTAGGAGCGAAAACCTTCCTTGTGCTCGCCGCACCAGACGTCACCGAAGTCCCACTGCACGTAGCGCAGGACGACCAGATCAAGCAAACCACGATTATCCAGGTCCACCCATGCTGCGCTGGTGGACCAGCCACTGCCGGCGACTCCGGCTTTATCGGTGACGTCTGTGAAACTGCCGTTACCATTGTTGCGATAGAGTTTGTTGCCGCCGAGCGCGGTCACATAGAGGTCCTCAAAGCCGTCATTATCATAGTCGCCCACGGCAACTCCCATCCCGTAACCTGCGCCCTGGAGCCCCGCCTTTTCGGTGGCGTCTTCGAAGGTGCCGTCCGCTTTCTGATGGAAGAGACGATTCCAGTATTTCGGACCTGATTTCTCTGGGACGGTTCCTTTTGCGGTCGGATCTGCGAGGGGAGCACCATTGACTAAAAAGAGGTCCAGCTTTCCATCGTTGTCGTAATCGAATAGCGCCACGCCCGCGCCCATTGTTTCAGGCAGGTATTTTCTGGACGTGTGAGAGGCCAGGTATTGGAAATGGACGGCGCGCGAGGACGTGACATCCACGAACCAAGCGAGTTTGGACGCGGCTTGGTCATCCGATGGGGTGTAACTGTGCAGCGGAACTAACGCTCCGATCGCACAAATGATGGCCGCCAACCCAGGAGAGAGTCGCATGGACTGGACATATTACCGCGGAAGTCAATTTCGCTCACCAGAGCGCGCAACCTGATCCAACATGGGTCCCAATACAAGTCTCTCCACGCTCTTGACGACGCGGAGTGAATCGCCATCTTTGGCGCCCGGGTTAGACCTGCATGCTGCCTTTGTGGGAAGATGCCTTTGGGTTAACCGCCCATTTGGGGCCTGATGCCATCCTCGCGTTTCAGCCAAACTGGGTGCGTTCTCCGCGCCACCGCAATACAAGCCGTTTGTGCGACGCTGTTTGTGAGCTCCGGGCTGGCGCTGCAAAATCCAGCGGAAAGAGAGCCCGTCCAAGGGCAGCAAAGCGGCATGAGTACGGGCGGCGCACACGCTCCGGTGAAGGACGCACACTCGCAGCCAATTACCGCCGGGGGCTTTGTTGAGGGCGCACCGGTAATTTTTGTCGATACTACGCATGCAGCCGGGCTCGATAAATTCCATCATCGTTCAGGAGGGCGCGAGAAGAGGACGATTCTCGAGACGCCCGGCTCCGGTGTGGCGCTGCTCGACTATGACAATGATGGGTGGCTAGATATTTATCTGCTGAACGGCTCGACGTTTCCCGCACTCAAGGGGAAGGAAGCCCCGCCGAGCGCGATGCTCCTGCGCAACAACCATGACGGAACGTTCACCGACGTCACGGAGAAATCGGGCGTAGGAAATGAACGATGGGGCATGGGAGTCGCAGTGGGCGACTTCGATAACGATGGCTGGCCGGACATTTACGTATCAAATTTCGGTAAGAATCGTCTCTATCATAACAATCACAACGGGACGTTTACCGACGTCGCCGAAACTGCCGGCGCGACGCTCGGGGGATGGTCGACCGGCGCAACGTGGGGCGACTACGATCACGATGGCTATCTTGATCTATTTGTTCCGGGGTACGCGAAGTTCGATCCCGATAATCCTCCGATCGCCGGCAAGGGGGGCCTTCCGGCAGGATTTTGCCAGTTTCGGGGCGTCGACGTCATGTGCGGTCCGCGCGGCTTGCCGGGCGAGAGTGATCACCTGTTTCACAACAATGGAGACGGCACGTTCACGGACGTAAGCGCGAAGGCGGGAGTTGCCGACGCAAAAGGATATTATGGATTTTCATCCGTGTTCGTGGACGTCGATGACGACGGTTGGGTAGACTTGGCGGTCGCAAACGATTCTGTGCCGAAGTATCTCTATCGGAACAAGCACGACGGCACGTTTGAGGACATCAGTTATCTTTCGGGATTTGCTCTGAACGACGATGGTCGTGAGCAAGCCGCTATGGGAATCGCGGTGGGCGATTACAATCGTGACGGTAAAGTTGATTTTCACATCACGAATTTTTCCGACGATTACAACACGCTGTACCGCAATGAAGGGGACGCAGCCTTCGCCGACGTCAGCTTTCGCGCGGGAATCGCCACACTTACGATTCCGTTTCTGGGTTGGGGCACGGGTTTTCTTGACTTCGATAACGACGGATTGCTCGACCTATTTGTAGCCAACGGGCATGTCTATCCGGGTGTTGATCTACAGGACTGGGGCACAACGTGGGCGCAGCGGCCGCTGCTGCTGCGCAATCTGGATGGATCGAAATTCCAGGAGGTGCCCGCGGCAACGGGCAGTGGCCTCGCAGTTGTTGTACCGACACGAGGTGCAGCGTTCGGGGACCTGTTCAACGACGGCCGTATCGATGTCGTTCTCAATAACATCGATTCACCCCCCACTTTGCTGCGGAACGTTGTCAAGAATTCGAATCACTGGATCACCCTGAAGCTGGTGGGAGGCCCGAAGAGCCCGCGCGACGCGATCGGAGCCAAAGTATTTGTTACGGCTGGAGGCGTGCGGCAACGTGGGGACGTGTTCAGCGGCGGAAGCTATGCCTCCAGTTCCGATCAACGCCTGCACTTCGGCCTCGGCACCGCGGTGAAAGTGGACAAGGTAGAGGTTGACTGGCCCAGTGGTGCCAAGGAAGAAATCACCATCCCCGGCGTCGACCGTTTCTTTACGGTGAAAGAAGGCAAAGGAATTGTTGCGCCGTGAGACCCTTGCCGAAGCGCGACGCTCAGCATGGCCGCAGCCACAACATTGATTTCAGGTTTGCAATTGTATTTCTCGGGGTCCTGATCGCGGTTCCGTGGGCGCTTATCGCCGGCCAAGAGCACGCTTCAACTCCAACGGCATCACCATCCGGTCCTCCCGGGAAGTTCGTGGATATTACGGCCCGCTCGGGAGTTAATTTTCGGTACCAGGCGTCACACACTTCCAAGAAATATCTCCCAGAAACCATGGGAGCGGGTGTCGCGCTCTTTGACTACGACAACGATGGGCGTCTGGATATCTTTTTGGTCAACGGCGCGCCCCTCGCTGATCCGACCCCGAAGGGAACGATTCTCCAGAAAACGGGGCCACTGTATTGGAACCGGCTTTATCACCAGAAGACCGACGGAACGTTCGAAGACGTTACGGAAAAAGCGGGACTCCAGGGCGCAGGTTACGGGATGGGAGTTGCGGTGGGCGACTATGATAATGACGGCTTTGAGGACCTCTATGTGACCGCGCTCGGCGGCAACAAACTCTATCGCAACAATGGTAACGGCATTTTCACAGACGTCACCGATAAAGCCGGAGTCGCCGGCAGTGGCTGGTCCACCAGCGCAGCATGGGTGGACCTGGATGGCGACGGATTCCTTGATCTGGTCGTGCTGCGCTATCTCGAATGGGATTTTGACGACATCTGGTGTGGGGAACACAAAGAGGGATATCGGGCGTACTGCCATCCAGATTGGTTCAAGCCGGTTTCTCCGCTGGTGTATCACAACAATGGGGATGGAACCTTTATGGAAGCGGCCGGCAAGCTGGGGCTCGCGCGACCAGGCAAGGCGTTGGGGCTGGCGATCGGTGACTACGATCGCGATGGACACATGGATTTGTTTGTGGCCAACGACTCCATGGTGGAGTTTTTGTATCACAACAAAGGGAATGGAATGTTCGAAGAGGTGGGGCTGCCGTCGGAAGTGGCGGTGGATATCGACGGCCGGACCTATGCAGGCATGGGCGTGGATTTCGCGGACTACAACAATGATGGCTGGCCGGACATAGTAGTAACCGACCTGGCCAATCAACGGTACGCACTGTATCAGAACAACGGCGACGGATCATTCACGTACATGAGCACAATTTCGGGAATCAGTAAGATGACGCAGGCACACTCTGGATGGGGGGTCCGGTTCCTGGACTACGACAACGATGGCTGGAAGGACCTGTTGATTGCGCAGGGGCATGATTTGGATACTGTAGAGCTGACGTCTCCGAATTTGCGATACCGAGAACCGATGTTGTTGGCCCGAAATACCGGCGTGGGTTTTCTCGACGTATCCGCGGAGTCCGGGGCCGTATTTCAGAAGGCGTGGGTGGCGCGCGGATTGGCCATCGGAGATTTGGACAACGACGGACGCGTGGACGCTGTGGTGAGTACGAATGACGGACCGACGTATCTGCTTCACAACGAGACACTCACGGAGAATCACTGGATTTTGCTGAAACTTGTGGGACACCAGAGCAATCGTGATGGAATTGGCGCAGAAGTGAAGGCGACGACGATGAGCGGAACTCAGTTTGCCATCGTGACGGCGACGAGCAGTTATCTTTCGGCCAGCGACAAACGCGTTCACTTCGGACTCGGAAAGGACAACGTCGTCCAACAGATTCAGGTGCGTTGGCCAAGCGGGGTTGTGCAAACATTGAAGGACATTCGTGCGAATCAGCTTCTCCAAATTGATGAACCGAGTGGATCCCCGCGCTGATAGAAGAAGGCAGGAAAGCAAAGCCGGGCTAAGACTCCGTGTGTTCTCTGCGCTTCTGGCATTTCTCGCTTGGGTCATTCCCGATTTTGCGCAAACCACTGGCGCTTTTGCGCAAGGCTTGAGCGAATTCAGCGCGAGGAATTACAGCGCGGCCGCGGCACTTTTCGCACGGGCGGAAGAAGCCGCCCCAGGCGCGACAGATGCCTTGCTCTACGAAAGCAAGGCTCGCGTACATCTCCAGCAGTTCACGGCGGCAGAAAGTGAGTTGCGCCGATATCTCCTGCTGCATGCAGATTCCGATGATGCGCTGTACTTGCTCGCCTACGTCTTGCACCGGGAGGGCAAAGCCGCGGAGTCGCTGGAGACATATACAAAAGCGGCGCAACGTCGGGCACCGACCGGGGACGATTTAAAGATTGTTGGGCTGAACTACGTCTTGTTGGATGATTATCCGGACGCGATCAAGTGGCTGGAGAAGGCCGCGGAGGCCGAGCCGAAGAATAAGGAAGCCTGGTATTTTCTGGGACGCGCCTATTACACGAGATCGCGCATCGCGGAAGCGCGCAAAGCATTCTTGACGGTGCTGACTCTCGACCCGCGCGATGCGAAAGCGGAGAACAATCTGGGATTGATCTTTGAATCGGAAGCGCAGCCCGATGCCGCCGTGGAGGCGTACCGCAAGGCGATTGCATGGCAAGAGCAAAGCCTGCGTCCAAGCGAGCAACCCTACCTGAACCTTGGAAGTCTGCTGATGGAGCAATCGCACTTGGACGAGGCGATCCCGCTGCTGGAAAAGGGCGTCGAGCTCGCGCCAGGAGACGCGACTGGCCACCTAAAGCTGGGCACGGCCAATTTGCGGCTGGGAAAGCTGGCAGATGCGCAACGGGAATTGGAAAAGGCGGTGCAGCTCGCGCCGAACGATCCCGTGGCGCATTACCAATTGGGGAAGCTATACAAAGAAATGAAAGCTCTGGACCGAGCAAAAGTGGAGTTCGACCGTACCGCGGAACTTCAGAGCCGGGCAGCGTTGCCGAAACCACAGTAGATCCTCACGTCCTGAATAGGGTGCGGCTAGAGGATTCGACGACGTCGATACGTACAGTATTGGCGCGAGGCGGTTCATGCCCAGTCTTTGCTTTCTGCCCGAGCGCAACAAATACCACGATCACGCACAATGCTGATGTGCGAAGCAAGATCATTCTCGCGAATTCTGCCTAGCTTCACTCGTATCCTTGCCAGCCGGTCATTGAGGATTCTGTGGCGAGGGTGGAGGTTGCGCGGAATTGGGGTTTCGCTGCGCTTCGTATCGCTTCAAGGTTTTTTGCGCCTTGTCGGACTCCTCGTCCTTAAGCTTTTGGAAGGTGGCCATGGCCTTTTGCGCGTCTTCCATGCGATGCAGGTGACGGTAGACGATTCCGAGCTGATACCAGGCTTGCTCGATGACTTCGGGATCGGCCCCTGGAGCGGAGGTAGCGCGTTCAAGATGCTGAGCGGCTGCGGCATCATTACCGAGGAGCATTTCCGCCCGGCCCAGATTGTAATCGGAATGAAGAAGGTCAGGCTTTTCCTTCAGGGCGGATTCGATTAGTACTTTGCCCTTCGCGCCATCGCTTTGTTCGACGGCTAGAACTCCCAATTCGTATTTGGCGAGGACGCTGTGGGGGGCAATTTCAAGTTCGCGGAGGAAGGATTCTTCGGCTTCCTGAACCTTTCCGAGGCTGCGGTACTCGGAGCCTAATTCTTCGTGCAGGCCGGGTTGTGTCGGAGCGAGCTTAATAGCGGCCAGGTATTCAGCGACGGCATCCGTGTGGCGGTCGGCTTCCGCGTTTGCTTGTGCAAGAACCTGATGGACGCGCCAGGATTTTGGACCGGCTTTGAACATCTTTGCGTAGCTATTCTTGGAAACAAGCAAGTGCGCGCGACCCCGATGGTAAAGAACGTCCATGTCGTCTGGCGCTAGTTTGGCTGCCCTGTCGAGTGCTTCCGCGGCTTGTTCAGGCTTATCCTGCGCCATACGGACGACCCCCAGCCACATCCAGGCTGGAGCGTCTTTCGAATAGGAGGTGGATTCCTTCTGAATTGCGGCAAAGGCTTTATCCAGTTGGTTAAGGCGGAAATAAGCGATGCCGAGAAAGAGGTTTGCCCCATGCAGTTGCGGTTTTAGCGCCAGCGCCTTCTGGAAGCTGGCAATAGCCTCGTCGAACCGGCCCTGCTCTTCGCGGACGAGGCCAAGATTGAAATGCGCTTCAGCGAAAGCCGGAGCAGCTTTTGCGGCAGCTTCGAACCCGTCACCAGCCGCGTTCAAGTTGCCACGCCGCATCGCCTCCGACGCTTGGCGGAAAATCTCGGAGGTCGCTGACTCCACTTGAGAGCAGAGAGGCTTGGCCAGACAGAAAAGCATCACCAAATAGGCGAAGACTAACTTGGCCGTTGGCTTGCCCGGGCGCCTTGTTGAAGGAATGTTCACAATTAAAGTTTATACCTGCCACCCGGAGGCGCGAAGTTTCTTCTAAATGGGAAAAGGTCATTTCCAGGCTGTGTCCCGCCTTAGAATTGGTAGCGGAACGTTAGCTGGATTATTTTTTGTGCATTGAGGCTCGATGGGGAACCCCCAAATTGAGCGCCTGGCCGGCCAAACGAGTCACAAGTAACGCAGCCATCGCCGCGGCCGAGGGTGTGCCGGTTAAAGAGGTTCACAAAATCCGCTTTAAAGGACAGCACGTGCGCTTCGTACAGCGTGAAACGTTTGATCAGTGAAAAATCCTCATTCACATAATGAGGGCTGCGGATGTTCCCGAAGACTTTAGAAAGGTTGCCGAAGGTGTAGCCTCGCTGGGCTACGAGGTTTGGAGCGTTTGGATCGAGAAACGCTGCGCAGTTGAAAAAGTTGTTCGTTGACTGCGGCAAGTATGTGCCTGAACCGTCCGGATTTGGTGTGCATCCACTGCCGCCCAGAAACGGGTCGTAGGACGAGTGATTGGGGGCGAGCAAAGGCTGTCCAGGAATGAGGCTCAACCGGGTATTTGCAGTGCCGAAGTCGGAATTGTGTGCGTCACTGGTGAAGGGGATGAAAGGCGCACCACTCTGGTAGCGATGCACACCGCCCACTTGCCAGCCGCCCAGCACCTTGTCCACGACCCCGCCCTTGTTCAGGAACTTCTTTCCTTTGCCGATTGGCAGCTCGTAAAGATAACTGAGCACGAAGGCGTGGGGGACGTCCTGGTAGCTCAAAGCCTTTTCCGATTTCAGGTCGCGCGGATTCTGAGCGGTAAAGGTATCCGAGCTGCCGAAAGCCGTGAGTCCTGCATACGCACTGTCCGCGTCCGTAAGTGTTTTTGAATAGGTGTAAGACGCGAGAAGGTTCAGTCCATTCCGGAAGCGCCGCTCAAGCTTTGCTTGCAGCGCGTTGTACGTGGATTGGCCCAGGTTCTGCAGGCAGCAATCGGTTCTGATGCCGCTGTTATTGAAGCGGCCACTGACATACTGGGGAAAGGGGAGCAACAATTGGCCAACTAAGTCGCCTCCAGTTGGACCATACAAAGACTCAAACCAGGCTGGCACCGTGACGCCCAGGGTTGCGAGGGTAGCTTGGCCGCCAGGACTAGTCACTTTTTCGTTCAGTTTTAATCCCAAAGAGAGAAATTTGGGATCAATGGCATTGAGTTGCTGAAGATTCGAGTTCAGGCGCGTGGCATGATTGCCGACGTAGCCGAGGCTGAAGATGAGATCTTGAGCGAGCTGATTCTGAATTTCAAGGCTCCAGTTTTGAATCATGCCAGAACGGCCGTTGCTCGGTCCCACATAGCTGGGGTTGCCTTGAAAATTTCCATTCAGCAGAGCGGGGTCCTGGGCATTGGACGGAGGCGCGAACGCCGGAAACCCTGTATCCAGCGATCCTTTGCCGTTCACAAGCACAGGGGAAAAGCTGTCTGGGGACGTAAAAGTTGGGTTGATTGTGGTCCCACTGGTAAGCGAATCACCAAAGTCGGTGTAGAAGAGCGCAGCATGGTAGATACCGTATCCGCCGCGGACCACCGTCTGGCGGAACCGTCCGAATAATTTCTCCGGCGCGTAGGCAAATCCGATGCGCGGGCCGAAGTTCTTATAGTAGGTCTTCGCACCCGTCGCGTTGGAGCCGTAGATCAGAGCCCCTGGTGTTCCACCAGCGCCTGGGTTTGGCGTGTTGAGGTCCAGGACCGACTGGGCGCCGTGCGCTTCGTGCCGAGGAGTATCCACGTCATAGCGGAAGCCGAGATTGAACGTCAAGTTCTTTCGGAACTTAAAATCATCCTGGACGTAAGAAGCGTAATAGTTCTGGTTCCACCGGGGAACGAGCGAGGAAAAATGGGCACTCTCATCCTGAGGAAGACCCAGCAGGAAACTGGCGAAAGGGTCGCCTGAGAGGGTGTCGTTTGGCGCGAAGGCCGTCTGGAAATTGTTAAAGTCGTAGGCTGGTGAAGTGTTGCCGTTGTTGATCCTCGAAAACTGGGAGTGACGCCACTCGAACCCCATGCGCAGTGCATGCCGGCCCTTAATCCACGAAACGCTGTCAGCGACTATAAGCCCGTTGGGGATTGCGTTATCAAAGTTTCCCGCGCTAAACGCGTTGTACCCGATATTAAGACCGCTCGCGTTAAAGGTGAATTTGGGAAAAAGAACCCCGCTGGCGCCCGGAATTCCGAGTGTTTTTAGCCAATCCTGCCCGGTGAAACTATCGGCAATGCTAGGGTCGTTCAGCCGATTGAAACCGACATTGAAATGATTGAGCAAGGTAGAACTGATGGTCTTGTCCCATCCAAAACGGAGGTAGTGGGAGAAGCGCGACTTGAAAAAGTTCGTGTCGAGGGGCGGAGGGAGGCCAGGGTTTCCATTCAATTGCTCTTGGTCCCTGCTGCTATAGGAGAAGAAGAATTTATTGGTGTTTCCCCAGTCCTGGTCAATCCGGAAAGTCATGGTCGTATCTCGAATAGGGTTAGTGGAGACAAAGATAAAGTTGTTCCTCAGCGGATCAGTAGCATTTGGATTAGAGTGAACCGTCAGGAAGGAAAGAACATTTTGTGCGACCGGGCTGATGCTAGTGATCTTGTTGCCGGGGAAGGCGGTGCGGCACTGCACGCCGCCCACAGTCTTGGTCGTGGAAGGATCAAAGATTTGGCCTGTCAGGACCGGAGTGCCATCGCAAGGATTCGTCTGCCCGGTGGCTGCACCGAGGAGCTTCGAGAAATCGCCCTGGCGCTCCGCGTCCGTGGGCAGCGTCGTGACGCTGGCAGCGCTCAGGTTATTGCGATACTGCTCCCAAGAGAAGAAAAAGAAGGCCTTGTCATGACCGTTGTAAAGCTTGGGAATTCGCACAGGCCCCCCGAGGCTGCCACCGAAATCGTTTTGATGGTCGCGGGGCTTAAGATTCGACCCGTTAGAGATGTTGTTCCAGGGGACGGCGTTCCACTTGTCGTTATGAAGCAAGTCAAACGCAGCGCCATGATAAGAATTAGTGCCGGACTTGGTGGTAAAAGATTCGACGCCGCCGGACGTACGGCCGAACTCAGCGGAAATAGTCGAGGTGGTAATCTTGAACTCGCTAATGGCTTCAACCGAGGGAGCGTTTTCATCAAAAGTTGGACCAAGCTCGGCGTGAGCAATACTCGCGCCATCGAGTATGACTTCAGTACCCAAATTCTGGCCGCCGGAAATTTTGGATTCGAAAATACCCGAAGAGGAAGAGTCGCTGAACGTTCCTGGACCAACAGTGCCGGGAGTTAGGAATACAAACGACTCCACTGACCGCAAATGACTTTGGCCTGTGCCATTGAGCGCCAGTGGCAGTTCCTCGATTTGCTTTGTGCCCACCACCGTGCCGATGTCCGAGGTTTCCGTCTGGATGCCTAGCGCATTAGCCAACACGGTCACAGTTTCCTTGACATCGCCGGCCTGCAATGAAAATTCGACAGAAGCGGTCGAATTGACCTGGACGATCACTCCAGCTTTCTTCTCGACCTTAAAACCGGGCGCGGAGGCACTGACGTCATACGTGCCGACACGCACGTCCTGAATACGGAAGCCTCCAGTGGGACCCGTGGTGGCGCTGTAACTCGCACCGGTTTCCGTGCTGGTGGCGGTGACCGCGACGTTGGCTACGACGCCGCCAGAGATGTCGAGAACGGTGCCCGCGATAGTGCCGCGGTCGGACTGAGGTAGTGCTGAGCTGGCGGAGAGAAGAAGGAAAAAGACTACCGCGATAAACCGCATTGGAGAAATGACAGAGCGCACACCTGCCTCCTTCATAGCCAAATACAAACTAACGAAGCACACCAAGTGTTGGGAACTAGCCGAAGAGTGTTCCAAGCAGCAACAATGACAGCCGGACATCGGCTTGATGAACTTTCCCCAGCACCCCAATGGTTGCCGGACATTTGGCCTCAGCAAAGATATTGTTGTCAAGGAGAAATTCTTTGAATATCGTGTAGACAATCGTTTGTCTTGATGGGATTGCCTCCGAGAAGCGGCTTTGCGCCGGTTCCGCCAGTGTTTCATTCGTAAAGGCGCTCGAACTCGGAGCTTTTTTCGGCGTAGTCCAATTGTTCAGGCCATGCTTATGCGGCCCGTAAGGGGCGAATCACTCAATTCTGTTAGCAAAGGCAGCAGGTCAACCGTGGCTCCCCGGAAGAAAAATCAATGGCCTGGAGATAAACCGGTCAGCCTGAAGATTCTGGCAGACCATCTTGGTCTCTGCCCCGCTACGGTCTCTGTGGTGCTCAATAATGTCCCCGGGCGATCCATCCCGGCCGAGACCCGCGAGCGCGTGCGGGCCGCTGCCCGGAAGTTTAACTACCAGCCCAGCTTGCTCGCACGGTCGCTCCGGAAACAACGGACGTTTACAGTCGGCGTGCTCGTCCCAGAATTGAGCGACGGGTATCACACCCTGGTCATGAGCGGCATTGGCGATCACCTCATGCGCGAAGGCTACTTTTATTTCAGCGCGCAGCACCGCCACAAGGCAGACATGATCGAGGAGTACGCGCGCCTGTTGCTGGGGCGCGGCGCGGAAGGCATCATTGCGATTGATACCGCACTCCGTCATGAGTTGCCGATTCCCGTGGTGGCCGTCGCCGGACACCGGAAGATTCGGGGCGTCACCAACGTTGTTCTTGACCACAGGCGGGCGGCCGAACTCTCGCTGCGTCACCTCTACCAGTTAGGTCATCGCCGTATCGCCTTCATGCGGGGACAATCGTTCAGCTCGGACTCGGACGATCGGTGGAGAAGTTTGGTCGCGATGGCCAAGGAGCTTGGCGTCGAGATTCATCCGGAGTTGACCATCCAGCTAGAACGAGACCTGACCTCGCCGGAACTCGGCTACCCCGTGGTTCAAGAATTGCTGCAACAGCGAAGGGCGTTTACCGCGATTGTTTCCTTCAATGACATCGCCGCGATCGGCGCCATTCGTGCGCTGCGAGATGCGAATCTGCGGGTGCCCGAAGATGTCTCTGTAATTGGCTTCGATGACATCCAGGTCGCGGCGTATCACAATCCCCGTCTCACCACGATCCGGCAACCACTCCGCGATATGGGAGAAACCGCCGCTCGCATCCTTTTGCAGCGTATGCAAGGATTCAAAGACTACCCGGTGGAATTCGCGGTGCTTCCGGAACTAATCATTCGCGAAACGACGGCATCACCAAACAAAAAGGCACTGAGGCGCCGCGTTCGGCCTTGAATCAGGCTTTGGTCAAGGCTCCCAGTGCCTTGATGACCGCCGGGATTTGTTTCTTCCCGTTGCCTGAAGAAACCACTAAGCACGAGACAACCCAGCGGGGCCACGAAGTCGGCCTCTAGACCGCGACAGGTTGGCATGTTCCGGCTTAAAGTAATGTATGCTGAATGAAGTAGGCGCTCAGGAAATCGTTCGTCCTACCGGGACGAAGGGAGCGGCGATCGGCGCCGCGAAGTTCCTCACGGCTATGGGTCTGTTCCGCGGCCAATCGCCGGCATTCTTTGCGCTCCTGCGTGATCTAGCCGAGGACGCGGACGATGCCCGGCGCGAGTGTGGAGCGGGATAACCACGAACGCTGAAATCCTTGACGCAACAAACCTTAACTGAACAGGGGCCAGGTGGGTGTCGCCGTCGTACCCGCGGGCAGGCACCGTGTCCAGTGCCGGCCAGGTTCTTCGCCCCTGCTGACCGGAGCACGGCGAGCACGACATCGTCTGGCGCGCCTGCCGGCGCCACGTTGTCGCGAAGAGGCTGAATCGCAGACTGCTCAGCGTTACAACCAAAGCAGATTAGGGACGGATTGAAACTGTCCTGAAAACAGGTCTGTCAGGCGGCCCCTGGCAGCGCGTCGCTCTCGCCCAAGCGTTAGCGGCCGTCACGCTCACGGCCGGGGTTGTTCCGCTCGACGAGCCGATCTTTGTACATGTCTTGCCGAATTTGTGGTTCAGGATTGACATAAGCGTAACGACAGAATATAAGAAGCTGACTCTGTCGAGGCTTCCAGGTTTTGTGTGGTCAGTTTGGCTGACTAGGGGGGCGCAAACAGAATTGATAGGCCCGGTGGAGCATGTTCCCGCCATCTTCACTCCCGTCTAACAAGCCGTCCAATCCTCTCTCACAGCCAGAAACAGAAACATTCGAAAGGAGTGCACGTGAACAAAGAGATTTGCTTCGTTTTGCGTTGTGGAATTGCAGTCTCGCTGGCGCTTATCGCGTTAAGCACAGTTGTATCGGCCCAAGTTCCTCCGACCACAGTTACTAAGCTCGGATTCGACCTCGAATTGCGCTCGGACACGAAAATTCTCGTGGATGAGATCAACTCCGCGGGCAAGGTGATTCCTCTGGATGAACCGACCACGGCGATTGGATTACTTGGCGCTCCCCAGATTCACTTCAAGGGCGGCAACCTTCAGGCCAACGATCCGCTGCTCGACAATATTCAAACCTTCCCAGGCTTCCGTCCCTTTGTGCACTTCACGCAGAGCGAAACCTCAGTGGCGGCATTTGGGCGGACGATTGTGGCGACGTACAACAATTCTGCGGGCTTGCATTTGGTCCCCAATCCGAACGGGCCCGGCTTGGTTTTCGATCGCATTCAGATCAGCGGTTTCTCCACCTCCACGGATGGTGGTAAGACGTTCATATCAGGTTACTTCCCCGGTGTGGGCGGCATCCCATTTAGCTTTGGCGATCCCAGCGTTGATGTCGATCGCCATGGGAATTTCTTTTTCGCACAATTGGGACAGGATGTAGACGGCAATGGAGCGATCACGGTGAACTCGTCCGCGGATGGATTGCACTGGAATGATGCGGTCGTGGCCGCTCTCGATGACGGAAGCGACAAAGAATGGTTGGCGGTAGGGCCCGACCCTTTTCACAACAGCCAGGACAATGTTTACGTGACGTGGACCAGTTTTCAAGCAACCGGTCAGAAGCTCGGATTCGCAAGGTCAACGGATGGCGGCGTAACCTGGACTTCGAAGATCATCTTCGACCCACCTGCCGACAAGGACCCCACGCACCCGCAGAATTCCCTCAGCTTTAGCAACCCTGTTGTGGATAGGTTCACAGGGAGGCTGTATGTGCCGTTCGCACATTTCAGCAATTCAGATACGGATTTCATCCAGATATTGATATCAGACGATGCCGGCGCGACTTTCCGATTTGCAACCTTCAACGTGCCGGGAGCGCCAGATACGACGTTACTGCCAATCGTGCAGCCGGGAGAGCTGACCGAGTGCGGCGCAACCCGTATTTCTCCGACCAGGTTTGCTATCAACCTGCGTTTGACGCTGCATGAAGGCACGGATGTGGGCGGCTCGCTTACCGGTCTGCGTCGCTTCGTTAACGCCACCCGACTAATTGCCCAACCCGCGATAGCTGCGCGCAACGGGGTGGTGTATTTGGCATGGAATACATCAACGAGCCCATTTTTTGGCGATCCAAACGGAACGTCGAAGATTATGTTCATGCGCTCGGACGATGGAGCCACGACCTGGACCGCACCGACTCAAGTGAGCTCGCTCGGTGATCCACATCACGTGCATCCCAGCCTAAGTGTTAGTGATAATCCCGAGTCCGTGCACGTTTCGTACTACACGCAGCACAACGACGGAACTTTGGACTTGGACATGGCTAACTCTCACGATCAAGGCAATACGTTCCTCGCAGATCGAACCGTACGCGTGAGCAGTATGCCATTCGCCTTGCCTCCGACGAATATCCCAATCCCAACCGCGTCCAATCCCTTCGGCACAACGAACTACGACCGCAACATCGCCCAGTGCTATGCGTTGGGCGAGTACCAGAGCAACCGCTCTGCGAATGGCAATGTGTACGTATCGTGGGGAGACACGCGCAATACCGTCACTCAACCGGTGAACGCCTTGGACCCGATCTCAGGGCTCAAGCATCCGCAGGAAGACATGTTCTTCCAGATTGTAAAAGCTCAGTAAACCGTCCCGAGAACAAATATGGCCGCGGGGAAACTCGCGGCCACATTTTTGGGGCCAACACCGCAAGGGGAAAGCCACCCCAAAATCTACGCAAGAAAAAGCAGACGTCACCTGCCCCGCTTTTTAAGACATGAGCGATGGTTGGAATTGCAGAACCGTGTTCCCGCTGCGTCACTGGGCCGTCAGATTCGGCTAAGAGCCAACCAGAACCAGCCGCAGTAGAGGTTCACGTATCGGGTTCTGCCGCCTAATGATTGCCTACACCATGGGCACCGTCAGCGTGGGAGACAAATGGCGCGAAAACATGTTCAGCGCATTACCGATCCGTCCGACGGTGTACAACCCGCATTAAGACAAGCGCGCCAACTCCATAAAACACTCCGCTTGACCGTATTTCGTTGAGAAGCGTATCTTCAACGAAGAATCGAAAGAAATATGTGGGACGCTCCGGCTTTTGAAAGATGCTCAAGGGAATTACGCACATATCTAGCGCCGGGTGAGGCACCGAGTAAATTGGTCCCCATTGGTTCGTCCAATCTTGATCGCAATCTCAAAAAGCGAAAAACGAGGAGGTCTAAGTATGAAAACGAAGTGCCTTGCTGTTACCGCCGTTCTAGCGATCTGCATGGCAGCTCCCATCGTCGGAGTGAATGCCGACGAAGAATCGCGGGGCAAGCTGCGCGCGACACTGAAAGGCTTCAACGAAACGCCGGCGAATTCCACCCCCGCTTCCGGTTCGTTCCGCGCCACCCTCAACGATGACTCCATCACGTTCGAACTGACATATTCCGGCCTGGTCGCCGATTCTCTCTTCGCTCACATCCATCTGGGCCAGAAAAACGTCGCCGGAGGCGTGATGATCTTTTTCTGCGACAATTCCAATCCTCCGCACTCTCCGCGCACTTGCCCGGCGCGCAGTGGCACCGTGACCGGCACTGTGACCGCCGCCGATGTCATCGGGCCCAATGCACAAGGGATTGCTCCCGGTGAATTCTCCAAGGTCCTGGAAGCCATCCATTCAGGAGTTACTTACGTGAACGTCCATTCGACGAAATTCCCAGCCGGCGAAATTCGAG